>LWDU01034355.1_pt1 | contig 44318 bp, 45 predicted proteins | sample 727161 | NCBI WGS metagenome assembly LWDU01 (sample SAMN04566230, study PRJNA314399) | hydrothermal vent metagenome | isolation source: deep sea hydrothermal plume seawater | place: Mexico: Gulf of California, Guaymas Basin | collected 2004-07-11
TATCAATTCAGTAAAACTATGAACTTTCAAAAATTAAATAACTGGTTGCTGTCCGTAAATATATACAAATGTGAGAGCACCGGCCTACACGTATAGGGATACCCCCGGGTGGCCCATGCCCTGCGCCTCATTATCTTGCTATATAATCCTGCCACAATCCTGCCACACTATTGCCACACTCAACCGTGTTTTTTTGTGGTATACTCGTATTTTAACAAAAAGTGGAGGTGCATCACATAAGGCCGAAACATAAGGGAAACAAGGGCTTCAAAAGGTAAATTTAACCTAAAAATTGTGTCTAAGTGTGTCTAAGTCAATTTTAGACAGTTTTTTATTAATTTTATTTTTTGTAATCGTTTGTGAGTAAGGGTTTTAATGGTAGCGAAGGTAGGATTTGAACCTACGACCTTCGGATTATGATTCCGCTGCTCTAACCAACTGAGCTACTTCGCCATTATTTAATAAAATAATATCTAAAATTTACTACTAGTATTATTTAGAATACTTTTATATTATGAAGATGTAAAAATAAAGAATTTATTTAACTTACTATTGGTCAACAGGTTGTGTAACACTTTGAATTTTAGACTTTTGTGACAAAACTCTTTCTCTATACGCTATATATATTGTACTTAAAAATATTATAATACTCCCAATCCAAGTATTTAAAGCTGGTACCTCAAAGAAAAATAAATAACCAATTCCAACTGCCCATATTAATTTAAGAAAATCAAAAGGCATAATAATACTGGTATCCCCTTGTCTTAATGCTTGAGCTAAAAGCATTTGTGCACTCGTACCACAAACACCAATAATTAATAAGAAAAAAAGATCTTTAAGAGTAGGAATTTCCCAATAAAAAAATGCAGCTATTGCGGAAAATGGGATCATAATAAGCACCATATAAGATGTTATCGTTACGCTACTTTCTGTTCTGCCTAACACCTTAATTATAATTAATGAAACGGACCAGACTGACGCTGATAATAATACTAATATATGCCCATTACTTATAGATGAATAAATTGGATCTACGATTATTAAAGTCCCAATAAAACCCATAACTATAGCTATACCTCTTTTTAGACCCACTATTTCTTTAAGAAAAATTATTGCTAAAATGCTTGCAAATAAAGGCGCTGTAAAAGCTAAAGATGCTACATCCGCTAATGGAGTAATACTTAATGAGTAAAAAAAAGATAGCATTGCTATAACGTTAAAAAAAGAACGTGCCATATGCAGCTTAATTTTTTTTGTTTTAAGTGGCTTAAAACCATATTTTATAAACCACGGGGCGATTACCAGTAAACCAAATAAATTTCTAAAAAAAGCAATCTCAAAAGGGTGCAAACTTGAAGACATAAACTTTATGGATGCATGCATTATAGAAAATAGTACTGTAGCTATTACCATCAAGCCTATACCATTAAGTACAGATTTTCCTTTAATATCAGTCATCAAATAATGTTTAAGTATTAAGTTCTGTATTATACAGAATTTTTAAATAACTCATGATGATAAATTGCCAGATATCCAACCTCCGCCTAAAATTTTATCATCACTATAAATAACACAAGCTTGTCCAGGGGCCACTCTATAGTTAGGCTCATGTAAATTTACTAATAAATTACTATTATCAATAAATGAAATAGTAGCTTCTTGAGTTATATGTTCTGAACTTAACTGTACATCAGCAATAATACTATTTGCTTTACCTATAGGTTTATTATCTAACCAAGTAACTTCTGTGATATTAAATTTTTTAATTTCCATATCTTTTTCAGAGCCAACATATATACTATTATTTTTTGCATCAATTTTTGTTACGTATAATGGAGTTCCATCATCAGAAATAACTCCTAACCCTCTTCTTTGACCCACTGTAAATGAATCAATACCATTATGTTGCCCCATAACATGACCATTTACATGAATTATACTACCTGACCTTTTAACATCAGGACGTAATTTTTGCACTACCTCTCTATATCCTCTCTTTGCAGTAGACTGAACAAAACATATATCTTGTGATTCAGGTTTATCTGATACTGATAAATTCATTTTTTTAGCATAATTTCTAGTATCTTCCTTTGAAAGTTCACCAAGTGGGAAAGAAATACTTTTTAGAATTTCTGGAGGTGTTGCAAACAAAAAATAGCTTTGATCTTTAGTTAAATCTTTTGCTCTATATAGACCTATATTTTTATTTTTACCTTTAATACAGGCATAATGACCAGTAACTAAAAATTCTGCACCTAAATCTAATGCAGTATTTAATAGATCTTTAAACTTCATTTTTTGATTACATCTTATACATGGAATTGGCGTAATACCTTCTGCATAACTATCTGCAAAGTCCTGAATTACATTATCCAAGAAACGTTTTTCATAATCTAAAGTGTAATGTCTGATACCTAATTTATCTGAAACCCTTTTAGCATCATATATATCTTGTCCTGCACAACATGTTTTAGATCCAGCTGAAGTCGTTCGACCACTATCATATAGCTGCATAGTTAACCCTATAACTTCATGCCCTTTTTCAACCATCATTGCTGCAGCTACAGAACTATCTACTCCTCCAGACATTGCTACAGCAACTTTTGTTTTATTGGTTTTAGACATTACTTATGTCATCTTCCTCTTTTTCAGTATCCTGCACTGCTAATAGATATTTTTCTCTAATTAATAAATATTGATTTATTAAATTTTCACCATACTCCATTGCCCATTCAGGTAAAAAATGTCCAGCATTATCAACACCAGGTAATTTATTAATACCCTTTATTGAATTAAAAAATCTATTTAAAGCATCCTGTGGAAATAAAGGGTCTCTCATGCCAGATATAGATAAAGCAAGACCATTAAATTCATTAGATAGCCAATCTTGAGCTTTATTTGATATTTCTGCCCCTTCTTTTTCTTGATTATTAGGAAATATCTTAGGCATTACTCTTAATGCAACTTTACTCTCATAACTATCAAAAGGGGCATGATAATTATTACATTCTTTTAAATTTAATATTTTATTAGTCCTTGCCATAATTGCTCTAATATTTAAATCTGGATTATCTCTTATATAATTTCTCCAGTCAGTATAACTATCAGACATTAAATTAGTTCCAGTAGCTAAAGTTGTATTATGTATTATAATACCATCAAATAACTCTGGCATATCCATTGGAATAGTTAAGCCTAAAAACCCTCCCCATTCATGTACTACTAAAACTATATTTTTAAGGTTTAATCTCTCTATCATGCATATTAATGAGCTTCTTAAAGATGTAAAAGTATAAGCTTCTTCATCAAGAGGTTTATCAGACCTGCCAAAACCAGGCATGTCAAAAGCAACGGCTCTAAAATTTGCCTTTTCAATTTCTTTTATAAAATGCCTCCACATATAAGACCATGTAGGGGAACCATGAAGCATTAAAAATGTTAGCTCAGAGTCCTTGTTACCTGTGTCAATATAAGCCATTCTCATATCTTCATACTCTTCAAAACCTGTTATATTTTTTTCATATTTTGGATCATATGGAAAATCAGGGAGATTTATTAATTTTTCTTTATCAGATATATAAATTTTTTTCATGTTACCTCTTCTAATATTTTTTTTTATTTAAACGAACATCATTATGACTAACTGGGAGAGCTACTTTTAAGCCATCTAGTCTATCTGTTAATGTTATTTGGCATCCTAACCTTGAAGTTATTGTTAAACCTGTTGCTAGATCTAACATATCTTCTTCATCCCAGCTAGGCTCATCTAACTTATCATACCACTCATTATCTACAATAATATGACAAGTTGAGCAAGCAAGTGAGCCTTCGCAAGAACCTTCAATCTCTATTCCATTTTTTTGCGCAATTTCTAAAATAGTTAAATTATTGCTTTCTTCATCTACAATAATTTCTTTATCTTTTTGTTGAAAAACAACTTTAGGCAATTTTATCCCTCATTATTTCTTAAAAATTTAATTTTATCACTAATTATTTTTGAAGCATTATCAATATCATGTATCGTTGTATTCCGCCCAACTGAAATTCTAAATGATGACAAAGCATCACGATCATTTAAACCAATAGAATTTAATACATAAGAAGGCTCTATTCCTCCCGTAGAACAGGCTGAACCTGCAGAAAATGCAACTTGTTCACCAAGCAGCTCTGTCAAATTTACACCGTTGATGCCTTGCACTGTATAATTTAAATTATTTGGTAAACGATTACTGTCTAAAGGAGGTCCATTTAATTTAATTTGACTGATATAATTATTAAAATTTTTATGAAGCCTATTTCTTAATGCTTTTAAAGCACTAATATTAGCTTCTAAATTATTATTACTAATTCTTATCGCCTCACTAAATCCAACAATAAGTGGGGTTGGCAAAGTACCAGATCGCATAAGACGTTCTTGACCTCCTCCATCTATTTGTGATATCAATCTTATTCTTGGTCTTCTTCTTACATATAAACAGCCAATTCCTTTAGGTCCATATACTTTATGACTTGAAATACTTAATAGATCTACCCCTAAAGAATTAACATCTATTTTTAAATTACCGACAGCCTGTGCTGCATCAGTATGAAGCCAAATATTATATTTCTTACATATATTTGAAATCTCTTCAATTGATTGAATTACCCCAATTTCATTATTTGCTAACATGATTGAAAGTATTACAACATCATCATTAATTATTGTTTTTAATTGTTCTAAATCAATTTCCCCAACCCTGTTTACATTCAATACAACTACTTCTGCTCCTATAGAAATTAATGAATTTGCTGCTTCAATGACACATTTATGTTCAGTCGAAGCAATAATAATTTTTTTTCTTTTCTCATACTTATACCTATATAAAAAAGCACCTTTTATAGCTAAATTATTTGACTCGGTAGCTCCAGAAGTAAAAATTATTTCTTGCTCATCTGCACCAATAGCCAAAGCAATTTCCTTGCGGCTTAAACTTACAGCCTCACTAGCATTTATCCCAAAACTATGATTCAAAGAATGAGGGTTTCCATATATATTAGTAAAAAAAGGCATCATTTTTTTTAATACGCTTTTTTCTGTTGGAGTTGTAGATTGATAATCTAAATATATTGGTTTCATTCTTTAATTTTTCTTTTTTTTAATAATTTTTGTATAATTTTATATAAAGTATTACAAAATAATAATATTTCACTTTCATCTAAACTTCTACATAAACTAATTCTAATAGAACCCTGAACTATACTACTGTCAAATCCCATGGCTAATAAAACATGACTCTCAGAGACTTTGCCAGAGGAGCAAGCAGACCCTGAACTAACCTCGTATCCCTCTATATCTAATGCAATTACTAGGTTCTCAGCTAATATATTCTTAAATGCAATTGAAGAGGTATTTGCAACCCTAGGAGAGTTTTTTCCAATAATTTCTATATCTGGAATAAGTTTTAATATATTATTTTCCAGGTCATTTCTAGACTTTTTTGTTTTTAATAAATTAAATTCACGAGAATATTTTGCGGCAACACCAAAACCAATAATTTGAGATACTGCCTCTGTACCAGCCCTAATACCTCTTTCCTGTCCACCACCTAAAATAATGGGTGATAATGAATAATATATTCTATCACTTACTGCCAAGCATCCTATACCTTTTGGGCCACCAATTTTATGTGATGAAATAGTCAACAAATCAATATTAAGTTCCTGCATAGAAATTTTAATCCTTCCAATTGCCTGAACTGCATCTACATGAAGAGTTGCATCATACTTATGACAAATTTTAGAAACTTCTTCTATGGGTTGTATTATTCCGGTTTCGTTATTCACTGCCATAATAGATACAAATAATTTATCATCCTTATTTTTATAAAGGCATTCTTCAAGACATTGGATATCTACAACACCATCTTTAGTTACTGGTATAATTATAGAGTCTGCTTTTTGTTTTAAAACAGAGTCATGTTCAATAGCTGAAGTAATCACTTTCATATTATCTGCATATTTAAATGCTAAAGCATTTGATTCGGTAGCACCCGAGGTAAATATTATATTTTGAGGTAATGCGCCTATAGTTTCTGCAACTAACTCTCTAGAATCTTCTATGGCACTTTTAGCTTTTCTGCCGGATGAATGAATAGAAGACGGGTTACCTAAAATTTGCATCGATCCCACCATCGCATCAATAGAACTCTGTATCATAGGAGCAGAAGCATTATAATCTAAATATAACCCCATAATTATCCCTTACTAAAAATTATATAAAATTATAATTTTTTAACTTCTTTTGCAGGTACCCCTATCATAGTTGCTCCAGGAGGAACATCTGAAACAACAACTGAATTTGATCCTATTTTAGCTTTATGACCAACCCTAATAGGACCTAATAATTTTGCGCCAGCACCTATTATTACACCGTCACCAATAGTAGGATGTCGTTTTACTTTTTTTGAAGTGGTAGATCCTAAAGTTACTTGGTGATAAATAAAAACATCATCTCCCAACTCAGCAGTCTCTCCAATAACAACTCCAACTCCATGATCTATAAAAAATCTTTTTCCAATTTTTGCTGCAGGGTGTATCTCGATAGCTGTTAAAAATCTAGAAATATGAGATATAAACCTCGCAATTAAATATAACTTACAATTCCATAATGCATGAGCAAGTCTATGTAATGCTAGCGCATGTAAGCCAGGATAGCACAAAATAATTTCCAAAAAAGATCTAGCTGCTGGATCTCTTTTTTTCATTGATAAAATTTGATCTTTAATAGAATTAAACAATCTATCTCCTTAATATTAAAATAAAATAATTCTTTATTAAAAAAATTACTTTCTATATATAAGTAATACTTTATTAAAGTATTATTAAATACTATTAATATGTCTTATTAACAAGTTTATATACTGTATGGTATATAATAATTAATAAAGCATCAATTGGAAAAAACATGCCTGAGATAGTTATACCTGGCCCAGAAGGAAGATTAGAAGCTATATATAATAAGGGAAGCGAAACAACTTCACCACTATGTCTTGTCTTACATCCACACCCTAGACAAGGTGGTACAATGAATAATAAATTAGTTTATAATACTTACCAAGCCTTTAAAAAATCTAATTTTTCTACTTTAAGATTTAATTTTAGAGGAGTAGGAAAAAGTCTAGGTACTTATGATAATGGAGTAGGAGAGCTAACAGATGCTGCAGCAGCTTTAGACTGGCTACAGACAGAAAATCCAGCTGCAAGAGCTACTTGGATTGCAGGCTTTTCATTTGGGGCTTGGTTAGCACTTCAACTACTAATGAGGAGGCCAGAAATATCTGGCTTTGTAGCTATTAGTCCACCAGCAAGCTTATATGATTTTGCATTTTTAGCTCCATGCCCTGCATCAGGGTTAATAATTCAAGGATCTGAAGATAAAATTGTAGAAGAAGAATCTGTTAGAGAATTAGTTGAAAAACTTAATAAACAAAATAACATTAATGTAGATTATAAAAAAATTATTGGTGCTGATCATTTTTTTGCAAAAAATCTAGATGATATTCAGAAAAAAATAAAAAAGTATATAGATAAAAATACTTAATTATATTTTTGGAAAGTTTAAAACACCTCCAGAAGCTTCAGAATTAACACCTGTAATTTTATTAAAAGTATATGGCAAACTTTTAAAGCTTCTAGCAGATAAGTAAGCAAAAGCTTGAGCTTCCATTGCATCTGCATTCCAATTATTCTCTAATGACCTTAATATATCATTATATTCTTCACTAATTCCCTTAATTATAGCTAAATTTTTAACACCACCGCCAGAAATAAATAAGCTTTTAGGTTTTACAGAAAAAAAAATTAAACTTTTTTTAAGCTGCAAACTGATTAACCTTGATACACTGGCCGCTTTATCTTCTGGGTTTAAATGATCAATATTTAGGAATAACAATTTATTTAAGTAATTTTTATCAATTGATTTAGGTGGAGCAAGTTTGAACCAAGGATCATCTAATATATTATCAATAGCTTTATAATTAATATTTCCATTTAAACTAATTTTTCCACTTGCATCAAAACTTTTATTATAAAATTTTTGCATTACTAAATCTAAAGGGCCATTCCCTATTCCTATATCAAAGCTATAGGGAATAGCATCTTTGTTTTCTATATATGTAATATTTGACACCCCACCTATATTTAAAAAAACACAAGGATATTTAATATTACTTACGTTATTTAATAAAGCTTTATGCCAAATACCTACTAAAGGTGCCCCTTGCCCACCTAAACATATATCTCTATATCTAAAATTAGAAATAACGGGAATCTTAACTAAAGATGATAGATACTGTCCATCTCCCAACTGCCATGTCCATCCTTGATCAGGGTTATGAAAGATCGTTTGCCCATGAAATCCAATAATATCAATTTCTGTATAATTAATATTAAACTTATTTATAAAAGATTTAAGACTATCTGCATGAAACTTTGTAAGCAATAAATTCATATTTTTTATATCTTGTCTATTAAAAATAAATTTTTTAATTTTGGCCATTAATACTCTGTTAAAAGTATAAGTTCTGGAATGGCTTAAAAATATTTTATCATTACCATTTGTTTTAATTAATGCTATATCTACTCCATCCAACGATGTACCACTCATAAGACCTATGGCATTGATAATAGATTTATTAGAATTTATAAAATAACTATATTTATCTCTTGTTTTCATTAGATATGTCCTTTAAAAAATAAATATTAGTTTATAAGGTTAAATAGTATGACAATTCATAATTCAGATTTTATAAAAGAGATTACAGCACGGGGATTTATTCATCAAGCTACTGATTTAAATAACTTAGATAAAATACTTTATAATAAAAAAAATATACCCGCCTATATAGGTTTTGATTGCACAGCTCCAAGTCTTCACGTTGGTTCTTTAATACAAATCATGTTACTAAGATGGTATCAAAAAACTGGTCATAAACCTATAGTTTTACTTGGCGGTGGGACTACTTTAGTGGGTGATCCTTCCGGCAAAGATGAATCTAGAAAACTTCTTCCAAATGAAATGATTAAAACTAATTCGTTAGGAATAAAAAATGTTTTTAAAAAATTTATTAATTTTGACAGCACTTCTAATTCTGCACTAATGGTTAATAATGCTGAATGGCTTAAAAAACTAAACTACATAGAATTTTTAAGAGATTTTGGAAAACATTTTTCTATCAATAGAATGTTAGGATTTGATTCAGTTAAATTAAGATTAGAGAGAGAACAAACACTTTCATTCTTAGAGTTCAATTATATGATACTTCAAGGGTATGATTTTTATGAACTTAATCATAGATACGGGTGCTTACTTCAGATGGGTGGGTCCGATCAATGGGGTAATATAATAAATGGTATAGAACTGCATAGAAGAGTAAATAGCAGTAATAATAGCAATTTATTTGGACTAACCTCACCTTTAATCACCACAGCCTCAGGATCAAAAATGGGTAAAACTTCAAATGGAGCAGTATGGCTAAATGCAGAATTATGTCCACCATGGGACTATTGGCAATTTTGGAGAAATACTGAAGATAAAGATGTAATTAGGTTCATAAAACTTTTTACAGAAATTAGTATTAATGAAATAAATAAGTTAAAAAAATTACAAGGTGAAGAAATTAATGATGCTAAAATAATTTTAGCTAATGCTGCCACAACTTTGTTACATGGAGAAGAGGAAAAAAATAAAGCTTTAAATACCGCAAAAAGTATATTTGAGAATATTGGGCAAGAACAAAATTTACCAATAATTTATTATAATATTTCTCAGCTTAATACTGGCGTGCCCCTACTAGAAAGCATGATAGATAATAATTATTTAGCTATTAGTAAAGGTGAAGCTAGAAGATTAATAAGAGGAGCTGGAGTAAAGATAAATAATATTGTAGTTACTGATGAAAATACGAAAATTACTAAATACAATTTTGAAAATAAAAATCAAATAAAGTTATCTGTTGGTAAGAAAAAACATATATTAATAAAAATAAAATAAGTCTTAATAATCAAATATATTTCTAATTATACTAGGTATGTGTGCAGATAAAGGGTTAACTTCAATATAAGAATCATCCCACTTACCCTTTGCTAAATAATTAATATATTACGTATAACTTTAAAAATATATTTTTGAATCACTTAAAACTCTTTATATTAAATTTATAGCTTTTCTTTGTCTTAATATTAAAATATTACTAATATATATTATAAGTAAATATATGGAGTAAAATGTCTGATTTATCTAAAAATATGATAGCACCTTCCTTAAATATTCCTAGAGATGGTGGTTCACATATTAATACTGCTAAACTAAATGGACCATATATAGTTTATTTTTATCCTAAAGATGATACGCCAGGCTGTACTAAAGAAGCTATAGAATTTTCTGCTAATACTGATTTTTTTAATAAAAATAATATTACAGTAATTGGTGTGTCCAAGGATACTATAGATAAGCACGATAAATTTATTTTAAAACATAATTTAAATATTATTTTAGGTTCTGATATATCTGGAGAAGTTTGCGAAAAATTTGGGGTTTGGGTCGAGAAATCTATGTATGGTAGAAAATATATGGGAATTGAGAGATCTACTTTTTTAGTATCAGCAGATAATATAATTTTTAAAATATGGCATAAAGTAAAAGTTAAAGGTCATATTGATGAAGTAATTAAAATTTCAAAAGAAATGCTAAATATGTAAATTATAGTAGTTTATTTGCTAGTGACTCTTCAAGAAACATATCTATTTCTCCATCTAATATAGCTTGAAAGTTAGAGCTTTCTTTATTAGTTCGTAGATCCTTAACTAATTGATAAGGTTGTAAAACATATGATCTGATTTGATGACCCCAACCTATTTCTGTTTTATTAGATTCAGTTTCATTTTTTTCTTTTTCTTTTTTACTAAGTGCTAATTCATATAATTTAGCTCTGAGCATTTTATATACTTCCGCTTTATTTTGATGTTGGGATCTATGATTTTGACATTGAACAACAGTATTTGTTGGAATATGAGTAATTCTTACTGCACTATCAGTTCTATTTACATGCTGCCCACCTGCACCTGATGCCCTATAAGTATCAATTCTTAAATCTTTTTCATCTATATTTATTTCTATATTATCATCTACAACTGGATAAACCCAGACACTTGCAAATGAAGTATGTCTTCTATTTTGTGAGTCAAAAGGAGATATTCTGACTAGTCTATGCACACCAGATTCAGTTTTTAACCATCCATATGCATTGATCCCACTAATTCTTATGCATATGGATTTAATACCAACTTCATCACCTTGGTTTTCATCCATAATAGATATTTTATAATGCTGTTTTTCTGCCCATCTTGAATACATTCTTAATATCATTTGAGCCCAATCTTGACTTTCAGTGCCACCAGCTCCTGCATTTATTTCTAAGAAACAATCATTTATATCAGCCTCACCTGACAATAATGTTTCTAATTCTATTTTTTTTATAGATATATACAGCTCTTCTAATTTATTTTTACCCTCTTCCAATAAATCATTATCATTTTCTGCATCAGCTAATTCTAAAATAGAAATATTATCTTTTATATCAAATTCTAATTCCTGATAATTTGTAAGTCTATCCTCAAGATATGTCCTATCTTTCATTAACTGTTGTGCTGATATTTGATCATCCCATAAATTAGGAGCCTCAACTAACTTATTTAGTTCTTTTAATTTGATTACTGAATTTTCGGGGTCAAAGATGCCTCCGAATAGAATTCATAGAAGTATAAATTTTTTTAATTATATTAGAAATTTCAGCATTCATTACATTACTCCTATATCATTATCTAGTATATTTTTCCATCTAGTGGTTTTAAATTTTTAGTATCGCCACTTGGCTTAATTTTATAAGTTTTAGGGGCGCTGCCAGATATAAATGCTTCATATATAATTTTACTGCTATCACTATTAGCTAATAACCCTGATAAAGAATCTACTTTTACCATTTCAATATTTGTTGGTATGTTAAAAGGGCTAGATGGGTATTTAAGTAATGCTTTTTTCATAAAATTACCCCATATAGGAGCAGAAACTTTACCGCCAGTTTCTTTATCACCAAGAGAACTAGGTAAATCATGCCCAACAAATACACCTACCACTAAATTTGAGGAAAAACCTATAAACCAAGCATCCTTATTGTCATTAGTAGTACCTGTTTTACCTCCTATATAGTTATCAATATTTTTTAGAGACTTACCAGTACCATTTTTTATAACACCCTTTAACATCCATGCCATCTGGAATGCATTTTCATTATTAGTAGCTTTGATAAAATTTTCTGATTTATTAAATATTTTATTACCTGAAAATTCATTATTACAATATGTACATTCTCTACTATCTCTTGAAAAAGAAATTTTTCCATATCTATCATGTATAGTCTCAATAAAATTGGGCGTAATAAGTTTACCACCATTTACAAAACTTGCATATGCCGCTGTTAAATTTAGCAAAGTTGTTTCTCCGGCCCCAAGTGCAGTAGCAAGCTGCTTAGGATAATTACCTATGTTAAATCTATTACTAATTTCAACAATCTTTTCTATACCAATAATATTAGCTAATCTAACTGTCATTACATTTTTAGATTTTTCTAATCCTGTTCTTAGTGTACTCAACCCAGAATATGAACCTGAGTAATTTTTTGGTATCCACTCCGAAAGACCTGGCCCTTGATCAATCACTAATGGAGAATCTAATATTAAAGAAGAAGGTGTTAGACCTTGTTCTAATGCAGCTAAATAAACAAAAGGTTTAAATGCAGAACCAGCTTGTCGTTTTGCTTGTGTAACCCTATTAAATTTATTATCAACAAAATTATACCCCCCCACTAAAGCTAATACATTGCCTGTAAAAGCATCTAAAGCAATTATAGCTCCATTAGCTTTAGGTATTTGATGTATTGTATATAATTTATCATCAATATTATAGTTTAAAGACTTTTTTACAATTATAATATCACCAAGGTTTAATATATTTTTTTTATAACTATCTATAGTGACAACTTTATTTCTATTTGAATTAATAACCCATGATGATTCTATAATATCTATCTTTCCTATCTCTCCATTTAAAAAACCAATATTTATATCTTCATCATTAATACCTAAAACTACGGCATATAAAATATTATTCTTATCTTGTAGAGTAGATGCAGTAAATTTTTCTAACCAGTCCTTCCCTAGTTCAGATGATTTTATATTACCTACTTTCCCTCTCCACCCCTGTCTTCTATCATATTCTTCCAAACCTTCCCTTAGACTTTCTTCAGCTGCATACTGTAATTCTTCATCTAAAGTAGTTAAAACATATAAACCTTCAGTATATAATGAATTTTCACTGTATTTTTTTATAATAATTTTTCTAACCTCTTCAGAAAAATAATCTGCCTTTATATGTTTTTTATTATTATTTTTTGCTACATTAATTTTGCTTTGTAATGCTATAGATAAATCAGCCTTACTAATTATACCTTCTTCAAACAATCTAGTTAAAACATAGTTTCTTCTATTAACTGCAGCATTATACTTTCTAATAGGATGATAGTTATTGGGAGCTTTTGGTAGACCTGCTAAAAAAGCAATTTCAGAAATATCCAACTCTTCAATTGACTTATTAAAATAATTTTGAGATGCAACTACAATACCATATGACCGGAAGCCTAAAAATATTTCATTTAAATATAACTCTAATATTTTTTCTTTTGATAATGTTCTTTCTATACGAAGTGCTAACAACGCTTCTTTTATTTTTCTATCAAATGTGACTTCATTTGTTAGTAAAAAATTTTTTGCTACTTGTTGTGTGATAGTAGATGCTCCAACTAATCTTTTACCTGTTATTAGGTGATTAAAATTTATTATAGCTGCTCTTGATATGCCTTTAAAATCTAGACCATCATGATTAAAAAAGTTTTTATCTTCTGTTACTATAAAAGCATTTATTAATAACTCTGGGATAGCATCATATGGTATAAAAACTCTTTTTTCTTTTGCATATTCTTGAATGATATTATCATCACTAGAATATAATCTAGACATAGCTTTTGTCTTATAAGATTGTAATTGTCTATAATCTGGTAAATCATTTCCATATTTCCATAAAATAGAAATAGAAATTATTGCAATTAGTGAAACCATGCTAATTGCAAATAAGAATAAATAATAAAAAACTTTTAACATCTATCTTCCAATAAGTTATTCAAATTTAACAGATACACTGCCCATTCCACTTATATTAATTTGAACTTTATCCCCTCTATTTACCCAAAAAGTTTCTACAAGGCTACCTAGTAAAATTATTGAATTCTTACTGAGGTGTGATCCTATAATTTCTTTCTGACTCACCAACCATTTTATAGCGTTAAAAGGATTACCTAATATATTATTACCTCTACCTGTACCAATTTTATTATTATTTATATACATTGAACCTTCTGTAATCCCTATATCTTCAAATTTTTCTTGATACCTATCTAACCCTAAAACACAGCCTGCATTAAAGAAATCATCAGCAATTAAATGACTTACTGAAAAATTTTTCCAATTACTATATCTATCATCTACAATTTCAATAGCGGGGAAAAAATATTCAATACTATTATAAATATCATATATATTTGGCTCAGTATTAAAAATTAGATTATTTGACAATTTTACAGCTAATTCGCACTCAACACCTACTCTATTAAAATTATCAAAATTTAAATATACACCTGAATTGTAACAATTTTTTTCTCTCAATGTCCCTGCACATGGGTGTTCTATACCCAAATAACTTTGCATAACCTCAGTAGTACACCCAATCTTTCTTCCAATAGTCTTATCTTTTGTTTTATCTAATTCTACATGCACTTTATTTTGGATTAGATAAGCATCTTTTATATTATTGGGTATTAAGTCTATATTATCATTTGAAATATAGTGATTTGTACTACGAGCTTTTAAAAGACTTTTTACTATAGAGTCAATATTATTGTTCATATACCTACCAATCAAAAGAATATTTATATAATGTTAACAAAATATAAGTTATCTATATTTTAAAATGAATTATAAAAAACAAAATTCAGACTTAAAAAATTATAGATTAATTATAAGCATAGCTATACCTATGATTTTATCAAATATTTCAACACCATTATTAGGCTTTATTGATACAGCAATAATTGGAAGAATAAGCGTCCAGCAAATTGGTGCTATTGCCATAGGAAGCTCAATATTATCTTTTTTATATTTTTGCTTTAGCTTTTTTAGAATGGGGACCACTGGATTAATCGCACAAGCATATGGAAAAAATAATTATAACGAAGTTGAGAATATTATAAAAAAAAATTTATTTCTTGCATTGATCTGTGGCTTATTTTGTATACCAAGCCTACTGTTAATCAAAGATATAATAATAAACATATTTAGTGATAATCTAATTATTCACACTTTAACTAAATCATATATAAATATTAGAATATTTGGAGCCCCTGCAACTTTTATTAATTTTGTTATATTTGGAGTATTACTAGGAAGTAACAAACCATGGAAAATATTTAAGTTAGTTATATTTATTAATATTTTAAATATAATTTTAGATTTATATCTTGGTGTTCATATTGGTTTAAATTTAAATGGTATAGCCTATGGAACAATTATATCAGAATATACTGGGGTATTGATCGGTTTATATTATATAAAAAATCTAATACCATTAGATAATTTATTTAAGCAAAAAAGTTTATTTAAAAATAATTTTAATATAATTTTTAAAGCTAATATAAATCTGTTTATTAGAACTGCATTAATTTTAATAAGTATATTAATGTTTACAGCTATTGGATCCCGTTTAGGCGAGACTATATTAGCAGCAAATGCTATTTTAATTATATTCCAAATGTTTCTCTCTTATAGCCTAGATGGTTTTGCTCAGGCAGCTGAAGTATTAGTAGGCAATGAATATGGTAAAAAAAATAAAAAAAATATTATAAATATTATTATTTCTTCAGGGATTATCTCATTTATATTTGCGTTATTCTATAGTATAATATTTTATTTTTTTGCCACTAAAATTATACTAATGATAACCTCCATAGATGAAGTAATAACTGAAACTAATAATTACATTATTTGGATTATACTATCACCATTGATATCATTCTTATCTTTTCATCTAGATGGCGTCTTTATTGGCTCTAATAAAACAAAAATAATGCGAAACTCAGTACTGATTAGTTTTATAATATATCTGATATGTCTAATTATATTTGTGCCTATATATGGAAACCAGGGTTTATGGGGTTCATTTATAATATTTATGTTTTTTAGAGGTCTATTACTTCTTATAAAATATAAGAGTTTATATAAATTTAATTAATATTATATTTTGTAGAATTTTTATTCACTACTACATTTACCTGTCATGTGAAAATTATCTGGATTAAATAGAGAAATTAATTCAAAAGTTTTTTCTTCATTAGAATAATTAATTTCTACAAGCGTATTATATATACGAGAACTTGTTCTACCTATCCATTTACCTCTTCCATATAAATCACCATTTTGGGATACAGAAGTTCTAATTTTACCCAAACGTTTTTTTTTATTATATCTAATATCGACTAATGATCCACTTCCACCTGCAGACTCAAATGTCCATTTTGCAGTATACATATTTTTATAATCAACTGCTATACCAATGCAATTTAAAGGTTTGTATTGTGCTTGATAATCAATTTTTTCTGCAATTATAAAAGAGGAGTAGATAAAAGTTAATAGAAATACTGCTTTATTCATTATTTATATATAATAGATGGAAGCCACGTAGCTAATTCAGGAAAAATAGATAAAATACCAAGCATTAAAATTTGAATAAGTACAAATGGAGCAGCACCTTTATATATATCAGTAGTTAATACACTTTTAGGAGCCACACCCCGTAAATAAAATAAAGCAAAACCAAAAGGAGGTGTTAAAAATGATGTTTGTAAATTAACAGCAATCATTATAGCAAACCATAATGGATTGATATCCATCATTAATATTGCAGGCCCTATTATTGGTAATACTACATATATAATTTCAATAAAATCTAGAAAAAACCCTAGAAGAAACATTAGTATCATAGTAATTATGATAGCAGTAACCACTCCACCTTCTAAATTCATTAAAAATTCAGCTACAATGTCATCTCCACCAAATCCTCTAAATACTAAACTAAACATGGCCGCTCCTATCAATATAGTAAACACCATAGAAGTTGTTTGCGCTGTTGATGTAGCTACCTCTTTTAATATTTTAAAAGATAATTGTTTTCTAGAATAAGCTAATATCATAGCTCCTATAGCTCCTACACCTGCAGACTCAGTTGGCGTAGCAAGCCCCATCAAAATTGACCCTAACACAGCAAATATAAGAAAAAGTGGAGGTATTAAAACTTTTAAAACGCGATTACGTAACTCGTTAAACTCTAATGCATCTCTTTCAGCCTTAGGAATTACTGGCATTTTATCCGGAAAAATATTTGCATAAATTATTTGCCAAAGAATATATAAAACAACTAAGCATAATCCTGGTAATAAAGCTCCCATAAATAAATCTGTTACTGAGATAGAGTCAGGAGCAAAATTACCTTTTGCTAATTGTGCTTGCTGATAAACAGCTGAAATTTGATCGCCTAATAATATTAAAACTATAGATGGAGGAATAATTTGGCCAAGCGTTCCTGCTGCACAAATTGTGCCTGCAGAAATAGTAGGAGAATAACCTCTTTTAAGCATAGTTGGTAATGACAGTAAACCCATGGTTACTACTGTGGCGCCAACTATTCCTGTAGATGCTGCCAATAAAGCCCCTACTATTGTAACTGATATACCTAGACCACCTTTTAAACTTCCTAATAAAAGCGCCATGGTATCAAGTAATTCTGCTGCTATCTTAGATCTCTCTAACATGACTCCCATAAACACAAATAATGGAACAGCTATTAATAAATCATTAGTCATTATGCCATATATTCTATTAGGCAAGGCTTGTATAAATACCATATCAAATGAATTGAAGAATGAACCAACAATCCCAAAAAATAGAGCTACACCTGAAAGCGTAAAAGCAACTGGAAATCCAGTCATTAGTACACCTAAGAGTGAAACTAACATTAAAACAATAAAAATTTCTTGTTCAAACATTAGTTTTTATTTCTTTTTATCATTTTTAAGAATCAAAATAGAATTAGTGATTATAGAAATACTTTGTATACTTACAAGTATTGCAAATGCCCATAGAAACGTTTTCATTATAAACACAAGATGAAGGCCTCTTTCTTCGATTGAACCTTCCAGTTGTTCCCAAGAATTTAGTACGTAACTCCATGAATAATAAAAAATTACAAAACAAACAGGTAATAGTAAAAATATAGATCCTAACAAGTCAATAAGTGCTTTATTTCTTTTAGACATATTTTGATATAAAACATCAACTCTAACATGCTTGTCCTTTAAAAGAGTATATCCCCCGCATAATAAAAAAACTGCAGAATACATAAATCTAACAGATTCTTGCATCCATATAAAACCTATACTAAAACCATAACGCAAGACTACAACTAGAACAGTAACTAATACCATGAAAAGCGTTAACCAACTAACAGTCTCTCCAATATACTTATTTATTAAGTTTATAGTTCTGATTAAATACACAACTTACCTTAAATTTAGTTAAAACAGTTAGATCTAGGAAACCCTCTAGGAGCTAATCTACCAGATTGTGCTCTTTTTCCAAGCCATAATTTTAAATCTTTAAATATCCTTTTTTTATCCGCTATTATACATATTAGACCATCGTTATATCTAAAGGCTTTAGCATCGGATAAATCACCCTGCTTAACTTTTTGAAATATTACACCTTTACCTCTATTTTGCATTGGTAATTCTGATAAACTAAATATTAATAATTTATGATTTTCGCCTATTACAGCAATATGATCATCATCATCTTTTATAGTTTTAAAAACTACTAGCTTATCATTTTTATTTATCTCTAATACATTTTTTCCCAACTTAGTATAAGCTAGTAAAGATTTCATATTGGGAATTAAAAAACCTTTATTATTTGAGGATGCTACTAATAATTTTTTATTCTCTTCATATATACTAATAGAAACTATACTGTCTTCTGATGGCAAATCCATAAATAGTCTAATGGGTGAGCCAAAGCCTTTACTAATATCCATATTTATCAATAATAAAGTAAATACTCTTCCAGAATCTGATGCTAGTAATAGTTTATCAGTGTTATTTACTAACAAAATAAATTTTTCTTCATCACCTTCTTTATATTTTATAGACGAAATATTTTCATGACCTTTTACTAATTGTATCCAATTATTTTTAGATAAAATAAATATATAAGGTGCTTCATCAATTATTTCTTTTAAATCATCTTCATCATCAATTGGAGTATATTTAATTAAAGTTCTTCTATCAGATAATTCCCTATTTTTTTTTAAAGTTTGGGATAAATCTCTAACTTCTTCATCAATTTTATTAAATTGTTTTGTCTCTGAGTTCAACAATTCATTAATTTTATTTATTTCAATAGCTAATTTATTTTTTTCATCAGTAATTAATTGTTCTTCAAGGCGCCTAAGAAATCTTAAACGTAAATTTAAGATCGACTCTACCTGCATATCAGTCAATTTCCATCTATTCATAATCTTTTCTTTAGGATTGTCATCTTCACGTATGATTTCAATTATTTCATCTAAGTTATCAAATACTATTAAATAACCTTCTAATACTTCCTTTCTATCCATTGCGATTTTTAATCTATTTTTACTGTACCTAATTATAACTTCTTGTCTATGATCTATAAAAGCTAATAAGACCTCTTTTATATTCATCACCCTAGGGTTTCTACTCGAATCAATTACATTCATATTTAAGCTAATCTTTACCTCTAAGTCTGATAATTTAAATAATCTTGCCATTAACTGACTAGGTGTAACATCTCTATTTTTAGGAATAATTAGAATTCTAATATCATCTGTAGACTCATCTATAATGTCAGATAATATTGTTAATTTCCTTAAGGAAATTAATTCTTCTATTTTTTCTATTATTCTTGTTTTTGTAACACTCCATGGAATTTCATTTACTACTATAATATATTGACCATGAGTCTTTTTTTCTACAATCCATTTAGCTCTTAATCTAAAAGAGCCTTTCCCTGTCTCATATGCTTTTTTAATTGATTCAGGACTATCTATTACAGTTCCACCTGTCGCAAAATCAGGGCCTTTAATATATTTAAATATTGAATTTATATTTGCATTAGGGCTTTTTACTAAATGCCTTATAGCTAATAATAATTCTATTATATTGTGAGAAGGAATGTTAGTTGCCATTCCTACCGCTATTCCTGTAGCGCCATTTGCTAGTATATTAGGAAATAATCCAGGCAATACTATAGGTTCATTATATTCCCCGTCATAAGTACTAGTAAAATCAACTGTATCTTTATCTATATCTTTAAGTAATAATTCTGCAATTCCTGTTAAACGTGCCTCCGTATATCGCATAGCTGCTGCTCTATCACCATCAATACTGCCAAAATTTCCTTGGCCATCAACTAATGGATAACGCACAGAAAATTCTTGAGCTAATCTAACCATCGCATCATAAACAGCCTGATCACCATGAGGGTGAAATTTACCAATAACATCACCTACAACTCTAGCACATTTTTTAAACCCAGATTGTGGAGACATTTTTAGTTCAAGCATCGCATATAACAAACGTCTATGAACAGGTTTTAAGCCATCCCGTACATCAGGCAATGATCTTGACATAATAGTAGACATTGCATAAGAAACGTACCTATCACCTAATGCATCTGAAAATGTTAAATCATTAATCACTTGTTTACTATTATTTTTTGTATCTTCCATTTAAAACCCTAAATAAATAATTTAACTTGGTTTAAAATTTAATTATCATTAAAATTTAATTTTTGTAATTTATTTGTAAACCTATCTCTTGAATCAGGCAACCTCAATCCTATTGACAGAACATATCTATTCAAAAAAAATGTGGTTAATTTTATACCATTAATTAATTCATTTTTATTACTTGTATTTTTATTTAAATTCTGAAGGAAATTAGGTAAAATTAATAATTTATTTTTCCACTTTCCAGCACCTTTTGCAGATACGGCCCTCCCAGATTTAGGAGAAACATATTCTAAATTATTAATATCTCCTGTTACTACACATTTAGAAAAGTCTAAACCATAACCTAATTCAGATAATAGTAATAATTCCCAGTGGATATATTTTGATAGCCATAATTCTTCTTTCTTACTTAGATATTTAATTATTTGAATAGTCCTAATATATAAGGTGCTGTGAGACTGCCTTGCTGCTAGAAAAGCATATAACATACTACATATGGCAATTAATGCTTCTAATTTAAGAGAATTATTCATTATATTATATAAGTAAGACTTTTCCAGTTCAGATTTATAAAAACCTAACTGTTCTTCTAATCTACCAGTCCATTCAACCGAAAGAATATTTCCTACTTCATAAATATTTCCACTTTTTTTTGTTGTATTATATTTTACTAAGCCAGCATGCACACCATGATTCTCAGTAAACAAATGTAAAATTAAAGAATTTTCTCCATATTTTTTAACAGAAATAATTAAACCTTTATCTTGCCATCTCATTTTAACTAAACATTATAATCTAAACCTAGATTTTTATAATAATCTGGAGATGTATCCCAATTATCTTTAACTTTTACAAATAAAAATAAGTGCACTTCTTTATCTAACATTATTTTTAGTTCTTTTCTACTTTCTGTTCCAATATGTTTTAGATTTAAACCATCAGCGCCTATAACTATTTTTTTTTGTCCTTTTTTTTGAACATATATCAATACGTCTATCCTAATAGAACCATCCTGAAGTTGATTCCAATCTTCTGTCTCTACAGCCATTCCATATGGTAATTCATGATGGAACCTATTCATTAATTTTTCTCTAATAATTTCAGCAACTAATAATCTATAGGGAATATCTGTTACATGATCTTCTGGGTAATGCCAATTACCTTCAGGTACATTATTCGCTATGTAATTTTTAAGTTCTTTAACTCCATCTCCATTTAAAGCAGATATAAAAAAAAACTCTCTACATGTAAAATGTTGATTTATTTTATCTACTAAATCTAATAAAATTTCAGATTGTACTAGATCAATTTTATTAATTACACATATTAGCTGCTTAGACAGTTTAATTTTTTTACTTTTAAAAGCTTCAGAAATTAATAATGAGTTACTATCTAAAGTCCTATTAGCCTCTAACATTAATATAGTAATATCTGAATCTTTTACACTTTTCCATGCTGAATTAATCATTGCCCTATCAAATTTACGTTTTGGAACAAATATTCCTGGTGTATCTATTAAAACAACCTGAGAAGAGTCTGAACAAAAAATACCAATAATATTATTCCTAGTTGTTTGTACTTTCCTAGTAACAATAGAAACTTTCTGTCCCACTAATCTATTTATTAAAGTAGATTTACCAACATTAGTCGCACCAATAATATTTACAAAACCAAATTTTTTAATAAAGTTATCCATTTTATTTTTTACTTTTTATTTTTTTTAATAATGTAAATGCAGCCATTCTCTCAGCTTCTTTTTTTGAAACACCTTTTCCATGGCTTTGTCCTAAATTAGATACACTAACTAATACTTTATAAATAGGTGAATGATCTGGGCCATCTTTAGTATAATTACTATATATTGGCATGCTATATTTATTCGCCATAGCTAATTCCTGTAATTTAGATTTAGGGTCTTTAGGTGGACTATTATAATTTAAGATTAATTTATGCCATATAGATTCAATGCAAATTTTAGCACTACTATAATTACTATCTAGAAATATAGCTCCTAAAATAGCTTCCATAGTATCTGAAAGTATAGAATAATTTTCACCATTTTTAAAACTTAGATTATCGGCAACTAATATATAAGCTGATATATTAAGTTTGATTGCTATATCTGCTAGAGTTTTTCCACTCACTAATACAGAAATTCTTCGGGCTAAATCTCCTTCTGATTCATTAGGAAACATCTCATATAAAATATTAGCTATTGCTAACGCCAAAACTCTATCACCAAGAAACTCTAATCTTTCAAAACTTATTTCTGCTTTATTATTTAAATAACTAGTATGAGTTAAAGCATTTAATAATAAGTCCTCATTTTGAAATTTATATTTTAAAGTTGATTGTATTTTATTTATATCATTCATGTTTATTATATTCTTTTAAAAATACGCTCCACTCTAACAGAAGAAGGCCACAACCATAACTTCCATAATGGTTCAGATCTATCTCTAGAATAAAATATTATTTGAGCTCTACCGACTAAATGGTCAAAAGGAATAAAGCCTAGTTGACTTAGAATTCTACTATCAGAGGATTGATCTCTATTATCTCCCATAGCAAAAATATGACCTTCTGGTACTGTATATACGTCCGTATTATCTAACATACCATTAGGTGTAGCATCTAAGACATCATATATAAAATCATTAGACAACTTCTCTTCATATCTATCATAAGTTTGCATAATATTATTTCTGTCTTTAGCCCTCCATGACCCTTTTGACTTTCTTTCAATTGCAGTGTTATTTAAATATAATATACCGTCCTTAACCTGTATTTTATCACCTGGAAGACCTACTATTCTTTTTATATAATCAATTTTAGTATTTTTAGTGAATTTAAAAACTGCTACATCACCTCTTTCAGGGTAATTACCAAAAATTCTACCAGAATAATTTGGAAAACTCATTGGAAATGAATGCTTACTATAACCAAATGAATATTTAGACACAAATAAATAATCTCCTTCTAGAAGCGTTGGTTTCATTGAACCTGAGGGGATACTAAATGGTTCAAAAGCAAAAGTTCTAAGTGTTAATGCTATTAAAATTGCTATAAAAAAAGTTTTAAAATTTTCTATCCAATAATTCTTTTTAGGCAACAAATCTTTATTTTTAATTATTTTTTTTTTAAATAAATTTAATTTCATTAAAACGTAAACTCCAATTATTAATCAGATATAATAACTATAGCTAAAGCTAGCTTTCTATCATCAGTTAAACTAATTTCTATTAGGGCATCTTTATGATTTAGAGTAATTAATCTGTATTGGTCAAGGGCACCCCCATTAAGTTTTATTGTTGGCTTCCCAGATTTTAAATTAACTACCTCAATATCTTTATAAAAAACACCTTTTCTAAAACCTGTTCCTAAAGCTTTTGAACAAGCTTCTTTTGCTGCAAACCTTCTAGCATAGGAATCTATAGAATTAGATCTAGACTCACATTTATTAATTTCTCCTTCGGTAAAAATCCTATTCTTAAATCTGTCTCCAAATTTATTTATCGTAGATTCTATTCTTTTTACATCACATATATCTTGACCAATACCTATAATCATTTGCAATCATCTATAATATTTCGCATTTTTTTTACTGCACCCTCTAAACCCATAAATATTGATTCTCCTATTAGAAAATGTCCAATATTTAACTCTTTTATATAACTAATTTTAGCTATATCAATGACATTATCAAAATTTAAACCATGTCCAGCATGAGTTTCAATATTATTATCAGTAGCATATTTTGCTGCTTTATTAATTCTATCTAATTCTTTAATAGTATTAACAGAATTACAATATTCTCCCGTATGCAATTCAATTATATTGGTACCTATTTCTATTGCAGCATTTATCTGATCAAGATTAGGGTCAATAAACAAAGACACATCAATATTAGAATTAGTACATTCTTTAATAATTTTCTGTATAAAATATTTTTTTTTATCTTCTATATTTTTAATATCTAATCCACCCTCTGTAGTAATTTCTAATCTTTTTTCAGGAACTAAACATACTCTTTCAGGTCTAGCCTCTAAAGCTATGCTTAACATTTCATCAGTTGGTGCTATCTCTAAATTTAAAGGTAGTTCAATAGATTCTTTTAATGCTTTAATATCTATATCTGATATATGTCTTCTATCTTCTCTGAGATGAGCTGTAATTCCATCAGCACCTGCATTTGCAGCAATTTCTGCTGCTTTAACGGGACTAGGTTGATTACCACCTCTAGCATTTCTTATTGTTGCCACATGATCTATATTAATTCCAAGTCTCATATTATGCCTTACGTTTTTTTCTTTGATAATTTAATTTTGTTTTTATAATTAATAATTATAAGTCTAGATAAAAAATAGCAGGGCATTCCAATTAATATTATTAAAATAAATGAACCAAAAATCATCGGAGGTATTATTTGTAATTCCTTTAAATTATTTAAAGAATCTACATAACTAAATTTTATAAAAAAAGTATAAAATCCATTCCATAATAAAAGCAATTCGTTAGATAATAATTTCATATTTATATTTGGAACATTACTAGTACTATAAAATAATATACCAACCTTATAATTCATTATCCATATAAATGGAAATGTCCAAGGATTACCCACCAAATTTCCTATTATTGATGCAAAAATACTTGCTCTAAAAAGCCAAGCTAAAAATATTCCAATAAAAAAATGTAGGCCAAAAAATGGCGTTATTGCAGCTGCGACCCCAAAAGTAAAACCTAAAGCAATAGAATGGGGACTATGTGGTAATCTTTTTAATCTTAGGACTATATACTTTATTATTCTCCTCCAACCTTTTTTTGGCCACAAAAAGTATAAAATATTATATATAAAATTACCTTTTTCTCTTCTTTTAAATAGCATTATTTTCCTGGCCTGCTACCAGGCTTTATGGCAAGCATATTTTTTAGATCCTCAGGAAGATTATCTGGATCATAATTAGGAATATTTAAATTGGCTAAAGTTACTAAAGGTACTCCCAGATCTACAGAATTACCCCCTCTATTTATCAAGGCTGCTTCCCCAATTATATCTCCTCCTAATTCTCTTATACAATCAAAACACTCTAAAGAAGATTTTCCAGTAGTTACTATATCTTCTACCACTAAAACTTTTTGCCCTTTATTTATTTGAAATCCTCTTCTAATAGTAAATTTTCCATCTTTCCTTTCCGCAAAAATGTTTTTTTTAACTAAATGTCTCGATAATTCATAACCAACAATTACTCCTCCCATAGCTGGAGAAACTATTATATCTATATCTTTAATATTAATAATATTATTTACCTTTAAAGCTAAGCTTTTACATAAGGATTCTGCAATATTCGTATTAGAGAATATTAAAGCTGATTGCAAATACATCCTACTGTGCAAGCCAGACGAAAGGATAAAATGTCCTTCTAAAAGTGCGCCTATTGATTTATATACATCTAAAACCTGCTTTTCACTCATAATTAACATAATAAAATCCTAAATTAATTATATTTCTCTTTAGCTCTATTTACCTCATATACACTTAAATTTGTTCTCAGACCCGTAATAATTTCATTTAAATGCTTTGCATCATTTACTTCAATATCTAAAGACATTTGAAAAAAATCATCAGACCTTTTATTTACTAGTAAATTTGTTATATTTCCACCAAATTCTGCAATAGTTTGGGTTAAAGAATTTAAACTTCCTTTTTTATTCGTTAATATAATATTTAGTCTACCAATATTATTTTCAGAGTTTTTCTTATTCCAAGTTAAACTAACCCATAATTCAGGATTATCTGTAAATCTTTCTAATGTAACACAATCAAAGGTATGAATAGTAATGCCTTTACCTTCCGTCATTAAACCAACTATTCTTTCACCAAATAATGGGTAACAGCATTCACCCATATGTATTGCAACTCCAGGTTTTAAGCCTTTTAAGGATATTCCTTTATCTTTTTTGTTGGTAGATAAATTTAATGTTTTATTATTTTTAGATTTATTTGGGAATATAAGAGTTATTACTTCTTCGCTATTAACTTCAGCTTTACCTAACGCCATAAATAAAGACCTTTTACTTTTAAAACCTGTTTGTTTTAGAATTGGATCTATTAATTTATCATGAAATTGTTTATTTTTTAATATGAAACTATTTTCTAAAATAGACCTGCCTAATTTTATAAATTCTATTTTATCATTCTCTCTAATAAATTTATTTATATAAGATCTAGCTTTTCCAGTTACGGCATAATTAAGCCAAACAGGTTGAGGACTTTGTCCATTGGTCCTTAATATCTCAACTTGATCTCCATTAGATAAAATCGTTTGTAAAGGTGCTGATCTACCGTTAATTTTACATCCTACGCACGTTTCACCTAACTGCGAGTGAACGGCAAAAGCAAAATCTATTGGTGTCGCACTTTTTGGCATAGTTATTACCTCACCCTTTGGGGTGAAACAAAACACCTGGTCAGAATACATTTCCATTTTTGTATGAGATAATAAATCCGCAGCACCTGAAGAATTTCCTATAATTTCTGAAAATTCTTTAAATAAATTTAAACTTACTGTATTCAATTTTATTGGCAAACTACCTTTTTCTTTATAATACCAATGAGCTGCAACTCCATATTCATTCAATTCATGCATTTTTTTTGTTCTAATTTGAATTTCTATAGGTCTTCCTAATGGACCTATAACGTTAGTATGAATTGATGAATAACCATTTGACTTTGGAGTAGATATATAATCTTTAAATCGTCCTGGAATCATTGGCCAAATATTATGTATTATGCCTAATGCTTTATAACAATCACTTATATTTGCACATATAATCCTAAAAGCGTATATATCTGATATGTTTTCAAAAGCAATAGAAGATTTTTGCATTTTTTTCCATACAGAATATATACTTTTCTCCCTTCCCTGAATTTCTATATGTTTATTATTTAATTTTAACTTATTTTTAATTTCTTTGATTATTTTTTTTACTAATTCATGATCTTGGCTTCGTAAAAATATAATTCTTTTATTGAGTGATTTTCTGATTGAAGAATTTGTTTGTGAAAATGCTATATCCTCTAACTCTTCACGCATATTCTGCATTCCGATTCTAGCTGCAAGCGGAGCATAAACATCTAATGTTTCGCTAGATATTTTTAACCTCCTATCTTCAGAATCTATATGAGTTATAGTTCTCATGTTATGTAGTCTATCCGCTAATTTAACCAATAAAACCCTTATATCTTTCGACATAGCTAATAAAAATTTTCTAAAATTTTCAGCTTCACGTAATTCTATATGAGGAGCTTCTATTTTAGATAACTTTGTTACCCCATCGACTAGTCTAGCTATCTCCGCACCAAATAATTTTCTTATTTCTGCTCTAGTAGCTACTTCGTCCTCTACTGTGTCATGTAATAATGCAGTTGTAACACTAATCCAGTCTAATTTATAGTCAGCTAAAATATTTGCTACAGCTAAGGGATGAAAAAAATATGGGTCACCAGAGTCCCTTTTTTGTTCACGATGTCTTTCTCTAGAAAAATTTACTGCTTTGATAAGGACATCTTTTTTAATACTAGGATCATAACTACTAACTTTATCAATAATACCCTGATAGTAATTAAGATTATTTTGACTTTCATATTTAGGATTGAGTTTTTTTAACTCCATACTTTAAACCATACATTTATTTAATATCTTCATATCTATCCTGAATTTGCATACCAAACTTACCAATATTCTTTTCAGGTTTATTAATCTTATCATTTGCATTAATTTCTAATTCTTCTAAATCATCTTCTTCGTTTTCATCTTTAGCTTCATCATCAACTACTTGCGTTTGTAAAGAAGTAATCATACTTTCCTTTAAATCCGCTACAGCAATAGTTTCTTCTGCAATTTCTCTCAATGACACCACTGGATTCTTGTCATTATCTCTCGGAATTGTTAGTTCTGCTCCGGAGGTAATTTCTCTACCCCTATGAGAGGCTAACACAATTAATTCAAATCTATTATCCACTTTTAATATACAATCCTCAACAGTTACTCTTGCCATTTTTATTCCTTGTTTATTTAATTTATAAAGTATAGATAGTTCTAAACTATCTAATTTTCAAATACCACTTATTATATTACTTTTGCAACAGAAATATTTGACTTTTTATAATTATATAACAAACTTTCTATAGTTTCACCAGTACTAGGATTGATCCAATTAGGACAAATATCATACATAGGTTTTAATATAAAATCTCTGTTATTCATCCTTGGATGAGGTAAATTAAGATAGTTTTTATAATCTATAACTTTTCCCTTATAATCTAATATATCTAAGTCTAAAACTCTTGGTGAATTTATAACTTTAGACCTTTTACTAAAAACTCTTTCAATCCTTTTTAAACGATTTAAAATTTCTAGAGGGTTTATATTAGACTTAATCATAACAACTCTATTATAAAATACAGGACCTAAACCTGAGGGAAAAGGTTTACTGATATATATTCTTGAAGCCTTTCTAACCCTTAGATCTTGCTTGCCTAAATAATAAAAAACTATATTTAATATTTTTTTAGAAGTATTCATATGCCCATTTAAATTAGAACCAATAGATATAATAACATTATTATTTTTATGTTTCATTAATATGTATAATCTTTCATACTTTATTATATAGCATTACTATAATTATAAAATATTAATAATGAAAATTTGTATTTAATGATAACTCCAAAAAGAAATTGTTCTTTATGTCCTAGATTAAAAAAATACAGGGATAAATATAAAATGCTTGAACCTAAATGGCATAATTCGCCAGTACAACCTTTTGGCAATTTAGATTCAAACATATTAATTGTTGGCCTTGCACCAGGATTAAAAGGAGCTAACAAAACTGGTAGACCTTTTACAGGAGACCATGCAGGTAATCTCTTATACCCAACATTATTAAAATATAAACTAGCATCAGGCGTTTACAAAGAAATTCATAATGATGGAATAAAAATGCTAAATACAAGAATAACTAATAGTGTACGATGTGTACCACCAGGTAATAAACCAAAAACACTAGAAAAAAAAAACTGTCAACAATTTTTAGAATCAGAAATTAATAACATGAATAACTTAAAAATAATATTAGCTCTAGGTACAATCGCACATCAAGAAGTATTAAAAATTTTTAAAATAAAATTATCTTTATATAAATTTAAGCATGGAGATATTCATAATATAAAGAATAATATATTGTTATACGATAGTTATCATTGCTCAAGATACAATACTCAAACAAAAAGGCTAACACAACAAATGTTTGAAGAAGTTATTTTATCCATAAAGGAGAAGCTAATTAGTCTCCTTCCACCTAGTCAGCCTTATTTGCTCAAAAATAGACACTAATTTAGGTAGAGTTGTCTAAAAAGTTGTCTAAATATACTTTTGATATATTCAAAGAATAGGTGGAATAAATAAAACAGGATTCATAGTTCATTATTACCACCTACCATCAATTCTTATGCGTTTATGTAGGTTTAAACTATATTCATTAGGCAGTTAGTAGAACGAAAGATGCGAATGCTGACTAATAAAAATAAATAGTTATGTTATTAGATCATATTATTATTAAGGAGTAGTCAGGATATGATCCTTTTTGCCTATAAACAGGCTACTCCATTAAGTTTTGTTACCTAGGAGTAGTTTTAGTTTTGTTTTTCATTTTGGTTCCATTTCTAAAATTACTCTTCACTATTATTAACAAACATTTAAATAATGATTTTGATCTATTAGACCTAATTATCTATTTAAATCTGTCCTTTGTTGTATCTAAATCTTTATTACAAAATAAAATCTTACCATCTTTTTCTACTATAATTTCCAGATGTGCAAGATGGTCTTTGACAGAGAAAATTACGTCAATATCTCCCACTTCTACACCTTCATCTTCAAATTGTTTTTTAAAAACTGATTCCATACGCTCACTTTAGAATCCAACCATATCCAATGATACTTCAATGATTCAACGTGGAATCTACCCCTGTTTCTAATTCATATGAGTATATATATCCACCACCATCTCCAGTATTTGTAGATGTTTATTTTATACTGGATTCTATATTATTAATAAATTTTTCTGAACCTGGAGATATATGACTAGACATAGAGTATAATAATTCTCCATTTCTATTTATTAAATACTTATGAAAATTCCATTTAGGCATTTTTTTTAAACCATAATTCTCTTCAATCCAACTGTAAAATGCGTGCTTATTACTACCAATAATTTTTTGCTTACTCATAACAGGAAAAGTTATTCCATATTTACTCTCACAAAAATCTTTTATTTCTTCATTACTTCCTGGTTCTTGCTTTCCAAAATCATTAGAAGGAATAGCAATTATAGATAAATCTTTAGATGAATATTTACTAGTTAGTGCTTGAAGTTCTTTATACTGCTTAGTAAATCCGCAATAACTTGCCGTGTTAACTATTAGTATTATTTTACCTGGTAAATTACTTAATTTAAAATCTTTACCATCAATATCCTCAAAAATAATTTTATCTATAGATAAGTTTTGAGAAAAAACTGTCTGATTAAAAGAAAAAAAAGACAAAACTAATAAACTTAGAAATTTTATAAAATTTATCATATTAATAATACTCACCTCCTACCTTTACATGTCAAATTAATTTTTAACTCTTAATAAGCGTTGTTTTTGTCTTTGCCAATCTCTACTTTTTTCATCAGCCCTTTTGTCCCTATCTTTTTTACCTCTTCCTAAACCTAAATCAATTTTAGCAATACCTTTCTTATTAAAAAATATTTTTAATACTATTAATGTCAAACCTTGTTTCTGCACGCTACCTTGTAGTTTTCTAATTTCTTTTTTATGAAGTAATAATTTTCTAGGTCGTGTCGGTGAAAAATGAAATTCTTTTTGTGCATTAAAATATTCTGATATATGACAATTTATTAGCCAAATTTCGCCATCTCTAGGATCAGCATATGCATCACCTATATTAGCCCTACCAAGCCTTAAAGACTTAACTTCAGGGCCAGACAAAATTATTCCTGCTTCATAAGTATCTAGTATTTCATATTCTCTTTTGGCACGTTTATTTATTAATACCGAACTCATTAAATACTTATGCTGAGAAGTTGAAGTTTATCCAATTCAATGCTAACTTCATCTTTCGTTTTATGAGTTATTTCTACTAATGGAAGCCTTAAACTACCATTACCAATACCTCTTAAAGAAGCTGCATATTTTACTGGAGCAGGACTGGTCTCTAAAAATAAAGATGTGTGTAATGGCATTAATTTTTCTTGAAGCAGTCTGGCTTTTAATATTTCCCCATCATTCCATAATTTATGAAATTCAGAGATTAAATTTGGTGCTATATTCGCTGTTACAGAAATTATGCCGTCTCCTCCGGAAGCCATAAAAGGTAGCTGTGAAGGATCTTCACCAGAAAATTGTATAAAGTCATTACCATCTAAAGCATTTTTTAATAATGTTGGCCTAACTAGGTCATTACTAGCATCTTTAACCCCAATAATATTTGGTAATTTTGCTAGTTCCACCATAGTATCTATAGACATATCTACTACAGATCTTCCAGGAATGTTATATATAAAAAGTGGCAAATCTACAGCATCATTAATGGCTTTAAAATGAGCAAACATTCCCGCTTGTGTGGGTTTATTATAGTAAGGCATAACTATTAATGCTGAATCTGCACCTGCTTTTTTTGCATACCTTGTTAAATTTATTGCTTCTTCTGTAGAATTTGATCCAGTACCTGCCATGACAGGAACTCTCCCATTAGCAACTTCTATAGTTAGCGCTATGATTTTTTCATGTTCACTATGACTCAAAGTAGGAGATTCGCCAGTAGTTCCACATGGAACTAGCCCACTTGTACCTTGACTAATTTGCCATTCAATAAATTTTTGAAGTGTAGCTTCATCTACCTTATTATCTAGAAAGGGAGTTATTAGTGCTACAAAAGAGCCTTTATAAATATTATTCATCTATTAATAACCTTAATATTTTATATCTATTACAAAAATAATAATTATACTTATATTGCTATGCACAATCCAGTTAATATAATTATAAAATATATCATATATATAACTCTTATAATTATATTATATTTTACTCTCCATCCAAAACATTTATTAGCTAATAATGTTGATAGTGAAATTAGCAAAAGTGCAATTATTGAAATAATTAAACTTATAAATAATAACCAATGGAAAAAAGCTGAAAAAATATTAGAAAACAATAATAAAAAAGAACTAATAAATCTAGCTAATTGGCTTAAAATATCATCAAAAAATAATTTTGAAAAAGGAGAATTATTAAGTTTATATAGTAATTATAAAGAATGGCCTAATATAAATAATTTAGTTATGAAAATAGAAGCTGAATTCACTTGGAAAAATTTTAACCAAGAATATTTTGATTTTTTTATCTCTAAGGAACCAATATCACCAATAGGTAAAATAAAATTATCTAGCTATAAAATAAAAAATAAAATAGATAATGCTGAAAGCTATAATGAAATAATAATAAATAATTGGATCAATGGTGATTTCAAAAAAGAAGATGAAACATATATTATTACAAATTACTCCCAGTTATTTGATGAGAAAATTCATTTTAATAGACTAAACAATTTAATATGGAAAAAAAAATGGTCTAGTGTTAATAGACAAATAAAGAGAGTTAACAAAAAATTTAAATTATTAGCTACAGCTAAAATAAAACTGTCGCGTCGTCAATATGGTGTAGATTATGCCGTTAAGAATGTTCCAATAGAATTAATACATGATGAAGGTCTAATCTACGAAAGAGTAAAATGGAGGAGAAAGTCTGGTTTAGATAAAGAATCTTATCAACTTTTAAAATCATTTCTTATAAAGAATAAAACTTCATTGACAAAACCAGATAAATGGTGGCATGAGATAAATTGGCATACTAGAAATTTATTTCATAAAAAAAAATATAAAGAGGCTTATGAATTATTAAGCAATCACAAACAAACTAAAATATCTAATATAGCTAATGCAGAATGGTTTTTAGGTTGGTTGGCTTTAAGTTTTATAAATAAGCCAGAGAATGCAAAAAAACACTTTTTAAATATGAAAAATATTGTTAAAATGCCTATTTCTATATCAAGAGTTAATTATTGGTTAGCCCTTACAGAAGAAGTTCTAATGAACAAAGAGGCAGCACAATCCTACTATGAAATAGCAGGCATTAATAATACTACTTTTTATGGTCTACTAGCTAATTTAAAAATTAATAAAGATGTAAAAGTAACTTTAATAGAAGATAAAATATTAGAAGATCAAGATATAAAAATTAATATTGATATATTGAATACTTTAAAATTAATTAGTAGAGCTGATGAACAAAAATTTAGCTTAAAATTTTTAAATAGTTTATTTAAACAAAAATTATCTAATAATAATATACTTCATATTTTAAATGTATTAAAACGAGAAAACAGGATAGATCTATACCTTAGAGCTTGTAAAAAAGCTGTTAGAATTGATAGTTATTTTCAAAAATGTTTATTCCCTTATCCATATAATATTAAAATAAATAATATAAACACTAAAATAGAGCCAGCATTAATAATAGCTATTGCTAAACAAGAAAGTGAATTTTTTATAAATGCTAAAAGCCCTTCTGGTGCCCTAGGACTAGTACAAGTTATGCCAAACACAGCAAAAATTACTGCTAATAATATAGGTATAAAATATGATAAAAATAAACTTTTTAATGATCCAGATTATAATCTAACTATTGGCTCAAATTATTTATATTCATTAATAAATAATTATAATGGATCTATAGTATTAGCTATAGCAGCTTATAATGCTGGCCCTACAAATGTTAATAAATGGCTTAAAAAAATTGGAGATCCTAGAAAGAAAGAAATAGATTATGTTACATGGATTGAATCTATTCCATTTACAGAAACAAGAAATTATGTCCAAAGAGTTTTAGAAAACTTTATCATATATCAGCAAATAATTATTGATAACTCTATCAAGAATAAAAAAAATATAAGTGATCTATTATAGTAATGCATAATAATATAACTAAATATAATGATATTTTAAAAGCCAGAAAAATTTTATCTCGAAATATCATAGAAACGCCGTTGCTATATGATTTTTATCTAAGTAAAAAATTTGACTCCAACATTTTTTATAAGGCAGAAAATATTCAAAGAACTGGTTCTTTTAAGATTAGAGGTGCTTATAATAAAATTTATAATTCTATTACTCATCATAGGCCTGAGGGTGTCCTCGCTTGGTCCTCAGGAAATCATGCTCAGGGTGTAGCTGAAGCAGCTAATATATTTAATTTAAAAGCTACAATAGTTATGCCTAAAGACGCTCCATTAATTAAAATACACGGAACAAAATCTAGGGGTGCTAAAGTCATATTTTATGATAGGAAAACAGAAAACAGAGAAGAGATAGGAATAAACTTAGCAAAAAAATATAATCTATTAATCATACCACCTTATGATGATAAATATATAATAGCAGGACAAGGCACAATTGGTTTAGAGATCATAAAACAAATACGTAAATATGATTTAGTACCAGATAAAATTTTAGTTCCTACAGGAGGTGGTGGTTTAATTGCTGGCATAGCTACAGCTATTAAAAAAATCTATAAAGCCACTAATCTATATAGTGTAGAACCTAATAATTTTTCAGATTATTCAAAATCTCTAGAATGTATGAAGATAATTAAAAATAATATGAATAATAAATCTATATGTGATTCTCTTCTAGCTATAGAGCCTGGCAAACTAACATTTAATATAAATAGTGAATTAGTAAGAAAGGGCCTCACAGTCACAGACAAACAAGTTTTAAAAGCCATAAACTATGCCTATAAAAATTTAGGTTTGATTATTGAACCTGGAGGAGCTGTTGCATTAGCTGCAATTCTTAATAATAAGACTAATATTAAGAAAAAAACAGTAATAGCAGTTTTATCTGGATCAAATATAGACCCATTTATTTTAAAAAATGCTATTATTTAAATCATTAATTAACCAACTAAAATCTTCTAAATTACTTTTATATTTTAACTTAAAACCATTACTTGATTTAAAATTTTTATCTTCAGCATTTAAATATATTCCACCTTTAATTCCTGCTGTAATGCCCGCTTGAATATCAGAAAGACTATCACCTATAATCCAAGACTTAGACATATCAATTTTAAAAATCTTTTGAGCTTCTAATAGCATTCCCGGATTTGGTTTTCTCCATGAATGATCAGCCACCTTATATTTGTCTTTAGCCTCATGATGATAGGCACATGCACATAGCATATTAATTTTAGCTTCATCTGATAGTAAAATTTTTCTTATTTGTTTTTCTGTTTTAGTAAAACTATTCCAATCGTAATAACCTTTACCTATTCCAGATTGATTAGTAATTTCTATTACAGGAATATTAATTAAATTACATGATTTAATAAGAGAGCCTATATTTGCTCTCAACTTTACCTTTTTAGGCTCATGTAAATAATTTTCTTCTTCTACAATTGTTCCATCTCTATCTAGAAAAAGAGCTGGTTGTTCAAGTAATTGCTTATCCAAAGACAATACTTCAGACCATAAACCTATTCCATCAATTACATGTTCAAAATTATCCATTATTAATATTAATAATCCTTATAAGATTTTTCTTCTACTAAACTTGAATTTAAAAGTACGTTTATTTCTAGTTTAATTTTTGACCTCTTGTCATTGGTAAAATATACAGACCTTGCTAATTCAATAAACTTTTCATGAAAGTTTTTATCCCGTTCACAATCACGTATATCATCTTCTATTTTCCATAGAGTTAAATTTATATCTTTCAATTTACTCTTTAAAACCTCAACACCTTCTACTTTTGAAATATTCTCATTATAGATTTTCATTAATACGTCATACTCATGATTAATGTTATTTAATTTATTAATATCTTGAATAAATTCTTTTTTTATTTCTAGAATAGTTATTTTATCGACAAGTTCTCCAGGTGAAATTGGAACATTTATTTGATCTGACATTCATAATACCTTCTAATATAGTTAATAATGAATAAAAAAGATTTCCTTAAAATGGTTTATATTATAATCATATACAAAAAGGTAGAAATTATATGAAAAAATCATATAAAAATATATTAGTCTATTCTGGAGGTGAGGCAATAGGCGATGCTCTGTATAAATTAAATTTTATACAAAACTTAAGACACAATTTTCCTCATAGTAATATTACATGGCTTGCTGGCCAGGGAGATACAGAATACTCCAAGACATTAAAACCTATAATAAAAAAATTAATTGATAAAGTAATAGATGATACAAAAATTGGATATAAACCATTATCTGAGTTTTTTAAAGCTAGTCCAATAAAAGAAAAATATGATGTTATAATTGATACACAAACTGTAGTCCTACCAACATTAATTCTAAAAAAAATTAAACATAGTGTATTTATATCCGCAACAGCTAAGTGGATTTTTTCTGATTTTAAACCAAATAATTTTTCTATAAAATTTTTATCTCTTAATGAAAGATTAAATCTATTTATTCAATTACTCAAAAATGGAAAAATGAAATATTTTAAAGATGATATTATTTTAGAAAATAAATATACTATATTAGCTAATCAACTTTTACCTGAAGGAAATATTTACATTGGCCTATCTCCTGGAGCTGGCGATAAAAATAAAATATGGCCATTAAATAATTTTATTAAAATAGCCCAAATGCAAATAATTAAAAAAAGAATTCCTGTATTTTTTTTAGGTCCAGCTGAGAAAGATCTATTAAAACTAATTAAAAGAAATGTTCCTGAAGCTATTTTTCCTGAATGGTCTGATACAGCAATTAATAGTGGAATTAAAGGACCAATTTTAGTTATAGCATTAGCTATGAAACTTAAAATTGCAATTGCTAATGATTCTGGGACAGGTCATATGTTTGCTTTATCTGGCACCAATTTGATTTCTCTATTTAGCAAACATAATGCTAGCAAATATGCTCCTAATGCAAAAAAACTTTCTATTATTGATTCTAAAAAATGGGGAGGTACTGATCCAAATTTAATACCCATCACAGAAGTTGAAAAAGAAATTGAAAACCTAATGGGATCTTAAATACTCATATCTAATAAATTATAATCTTTAATTTCATTTTTTGCACTATTATTCCACATATATTTTTTACCTTTTAATGGTTTATAATTATAAGGAATTTCATTGACATATTTTTGAGTTCTTGCATTTATAGCGTAAGGAATTAACCTGGATCTTTTTCTTATATGTTCTTCATCATAAATTTTTGGTTTTGCATGAAAACCTCCTCCCTGTATATTTAATACTGAAGATTTTTTATGAAAACCAAAATTTACGGTTACGCGCCAATCAGAACTTGTATTAGCAAAAGACCCATGTAAAACCTGTCTATTAGTTATTGCTACATCTCCTGCATTACATACTATTGGAACTGCATTAGGCAGCCTTACAGTTCCTGCATCAGATACAAGTTTTTTTATATCAAGCTTTCCTAATTTATGTGTACCAGGTACAATCCATACTCCATTTGCAGCCGTGCTACCATATAGTTGTGCCATAAAGTTAAAACCATGACAGAATTGATCCCATATTGGACTATTCCAATGTGTAGTTCCATCTTGATGCCACGCAACAGATGCACCTAAACCTGGTTCTTTTATAAACAAGGCATCTGTAAATGGTACAAAATCTTCGCCGTTTATACTCTCTGCAACTTTTAATAATAAAGGATGTGCATAAGCTCTAAGATATGCTTCTGAAAATTGTAATGCTCCTAGCATTAGATACATTATTTCTTTAGGAACTCCCTTTTCAGGATCAGGTTCCTCCATTTTAACTGGGTGGCGTCCATTTGCCAGCTTAGTACCACCAAATGGATCTCCTAATGGTTTAGACCAATATAAATTATGAGCTTTACAATCTAAGCTTAAGGCAGGTCTTCCTTTTTTGTCTAATTTAGACAATTTATTTTTAGGAATCCTATCCAAAATATCTATTAAATCATTTTCAATATCTAATAGTTCTGACTTTTCATAAACATTCTCAAATATATAAAAACCATTTTCTGTATATGAGGACAAAATATCCTTATGCAAATTACCATCTTTATTAAATTTTATAGGGCCACGATTATTTAAACTTAAAGCAAGCTTCTCTCCTTCTTTTAGGTAATTATGCATATCTTCATTATTATGTTTATTTTCTTTCATAAATTAATACTAACAAAATAATATGTTAATTTAAATAATAAAAAAAAGACTCTTAAAATTAAGAGTCTTTTTTATAATAACTAATCTTTGTATTTATTTTAGTAAGAATCTTCCAAAGCCTAAATAAAGCCTCTAGCGAATTCATCAGTAAGCTTTAAAGTATTACCATATAGGAATAATACCCTAGAACCCTTACGTGAAATCTGAATCAATTGTTAAGCTCATTGATCAATCGGTAACAGTGGAGTAGTTTCCTTCGACAGGGTTTTTTCTACAAAAATCAAAAAAATCTCTACTAAAATTGCGTAAATTATTGTAATTTTTAATTTATGAAAAAATTAAATTGTAGGGTAAAATGGATAATTTGAATTCAGATATTGAAATTGCTAGAAATGCTAAACTTCTATCTATCAAAGAAGTATTAAAAGGAATAGGAGTAGATGAAGAAAAAAACTGTTACAGTCCTATTGGTAATTATATAGCCAAATTAGATTTAAATTATATTGATAGTTTAGAAAATAAAGATAGTAATTTAATTTTAGTAACAGCCATAACACCTACACCGGCTGGGGAAGGTAAAACAACAACGTCTATTGGTCTATGTGATGGATTAAATAAAATAGGTAAAAAAACAATAGTTTGCTTGAGAGAGCCAAGCTTGGGGCCTTCTTTTGGAATGAAAGGTGGGGCTGCAGGAGGAGGTAACGCACAAGTATTACCTATGGAGCAAATTAATCTTCATTTTACAGGTGACTTCCATGCAATAACTACAGCTCATAATCTATTAGCGGCAATGATAGATAATCATATTTATTGGGGAAATAAATTAAATATTGATATTAGAAGAATTGTTTGGAGAAGAGTCGTAGATTTAAATGATAGGGCATTACGTGCAATAAATGTTAATTTAGGCGGAATTGGTAATGGTTTTCCTAGAGAAGATGGTTTTGATATTACTGTTGCTTCAGAAATAATGGCAATATTTTGTTTATCAAAAAATCTTAAGGACTTAGAGAAAAAGATTGGAAATATAACTATAGCATATACTAAAGATAAAAAAGCCGTATATGCTAAAGATTTAAAGGCTCATAAACCTATGACAGCATTGTTAAAAGATGCAATAAAACCTAATGTAGTTCAAACAATAGAAAACAACGCTGCTATTATACATGGAGGACCTTTTGCAAATATAGCACATGGATGTAATTCTATAATTGCTACTAAAGCAGCATTAAAATTATCTGATTTTGTAGTTACTGAAGCAGGATTTGGAGCCGACTTAGGAGCTGAAAAATTTATAAATATTAAATGCAGAAAAGCTGATATAAAACCTAAGTGTGCTGTATTAGTGACTACTATTAGAGCATTAAAGATGCATGGAGGAAAAGATAAAAATAATTTAATAGCAGAGGATATAGATGCTCTAAGTAAAGGCTTACCAAATTTAGAAAGGCATATTAAAAATATAGAAAAATTTGGGTTAAAAGTAATAGTTGCCATAAATCATTTTAATACAGATACAAATAAAGAAATTAGTTTTATTGAAAATTATTGCTCCGATCTAGGAGTTAAAGTGAGTGTATGTAAGCATTGGCAAAAAGGGGGAGACGGAACTATTGATTTAGCTAATAAAGTGGTGGAATTATGTGAAGCAGAAAATTTTAAAGATTTTAAATTTTTATATTCAAATGAAATAAGTTTATGGAAAAAAATAGAAAAAATTGCTATAGAAATTTATGGAGCAAAAGAAGTAATAGCAGATACAAAAATTCGTGACCAACTTAAAAAGATACAAGAAGATGGTTATTCTGATTTACCTATATGTATAGCAAAGACTCAATATAGTTTTTCTACTGATCCCAACCTAAAAGGGGCTCCTACAGAACATACTCTTCCTGTAAGGGAAATAAGACTATCTAGTGGTGCGGGATTTATTGTTGTTATATGTGGTTCTATTATGACTATGCCAGGGTTGCCCAAAAAACCTGCTGCGGAGTTAATACAATTAAATGACCATGGAGAGATAGAGGGTTTATTTTAGTAAGGTTGTTTTTATTAATTAAAAAAATTAATTATACCTCAAACATACTTTACTACTGTCGAGTAACCCATTAATATTAAATATAATCCGAGGGAATTATAAAACTATAGACAATATTATATAAGAACTATTAATATATTTTTATGGTATATTATAAAGAACAAACAATTGATGAATTTAAAAATATTATTGATGAGGTTTTGTCTTATAGAGATATAAAAAGTTTAAGGTATTTACAGGATGACAGTTTAGATGAACAATTTGTAATTGAAAAAGATAAACTTTTTAACAAATGTATAAAAAAAATTATTGATGAGGTTTTGGAAAATCAGAAATGCTTAGGAATTCTTTCTTTTCTAGAAGAAAATAAAGAACTAAGAATGTTTTTTAATGAGTATATAGATGATGTAATATAATGGTAGATTATGTAAAATAAACTGTCAGATATAGAAGTAGAAGAAAGAGATTTGTTCCAAAGAGTGATTATGTAAAACATTATGATGGTTATTGGTTGCTAGTAAGAATGACTACTTATTGCTATTGGTTTAGGATTTTTATTTTGAAAGAGTGCAAAAGTATTGTATGGACAACACCTGTTTAGTGCTAATAAATAATTTTATTACATAAACATATTTTTTTCTATTAGAAGTTTGCCAATAAGATCGATTGTAGTTTTATTAATTTCTGATAAATTGTTATCATGGAGAATATTAATATAGATAAAATTAAGCATGATTATAATATTAATGGAGTAACAGTAATAAGAAATGCTATTGACTCTCATTGGATTAAAGAAATGCAGACTGCTATAGATACTATTTTAGCTAATCCTGGATTAGCATCTATAGAATATACGCCTAATCAAAATAAAGGCAGATATTATGGAGATTTTTTTTTATGGATGAGAAATAAGTCATTTAAAGATTTTGCATTTAATTCTAATTTACCTCAATTAGCTGGCAAAATACTTGATAGTAATAATATAAATTTTTTTTACGATCAATTATTAGTTAAAGAACCTAATACAAAGGAACCTACACCTTGGCATCACGATTTACCATATTGGCCACTTAAAGGAAATGATATATTATCATTTTGGGTTGGTTTTGATACAGTTACTAAGAATACAGGCGCTGTGAAATATATAAAAGGCTCTCATAAATGGGGGAAGTTTTATGCTCCAGCTTCGTTTGGTAAAAAATCAGGTTATGATGATATTTATAAAAAAATGGGTTTAGATTCTGTACCAGATATAAGTTCAAATATTGATAATTATAATATACTGTCATGGGATTTAGAACCAGGTGATGTGACAATACACCACCCTTTAGTATTACATGGTTCATCAGGAAATTTTTCTACAAATATTAGAAGAAGAGGATTAGCTTTACGCTATATTGGAGATGATGTTACTTGGGATGACAGACCTGGAACATTCATTTCTAATGAAAAATTTAAAAATATTTTACCCCAATTAAATATAAAAAAAGGGGAAAGTTTAAATAGTGATTTATTTCCAAAAATATGGACTTCTTAAAATATATATCTTTAAAAATAATACTTTTATCTTAATCCACAGAGATTTATAAAAAATAAAGAATTTTTGTATTCCCTTGATATTAGGGTAGAATAAAGATCATATAAGGAAAACAATCAGTAACGGTGGAATAAGTTGGAATAGTCTTTATCTTTTTAATAAAAATTTTGTTGAGGGTAAAGTTGCATTTACAGATTATTGAATTTTTCTAGATAAATTTTCTTTTCCTCACTCTCACTAATTTCATTATCATCATATAAAGGAGAAAGTATTAACTCAACTGAACTTATTTTAATTTTTACAAAACCACTAACTTTGGATAAATAATTAGAAAATTTTTTGTTAAATAACTTTATATACTTTTTATTAAAACTTTTCTTTAAATCATAAGTTGCTAGACCAGTTACTCTTAATGCTTTTCTGTGAAGAATATCTATAAAATTTATTTCTACATTCGGTCTTTTTAAAATATTCTTAATTGTATTTGGTGAACGAATATTTCCAAATGAAATTGTTTTTTCGTTTATAATAAAAAAAGTTGCTTTTGGTGAAACAGATGGAGTACCGTTTTCATTAACAGTTGCAACCATCCCAGCGCTATGCTCATTAATAATTTTTTTCATTTCATTGGTAAGCATAGTAAATCTCAAATTTTCTTAAAAAAAATATTTATTATTTTTCTTTGTCATAGATATTTCCTATTTTCATTCTTTGATATATTAATAAATCTTGGATAAAGTAATATTAAAATAAATTATTGCTACTATCCACAAATCAAAGAAGTCTCGTTTCATTAAACTAACAGAGTTTACTAAATTGGACAAAAATTTATAAAATTAAATTAACTTTTTTTATATACTCATTAAAATAGTCTTGTCATAAAATTTCAATCTAAATCAATCAAACAGACAGCTATTATTTTTTTCTGATCTCTCATTTTTTATTTTTTTTAAAATTGGAAATACATTGTTTAAAAATTAGGTCAAGAATAAAATACATATCATATTAAATACTTAATTTTCTAATTGTGGTTTTAGAAACTCTTCTATAATTTGCCAATTAGTTAATTTACAGTAAAAAGATTTTTCAGAATTGTTTTTAGATTTGGAACCAGAGACAAAAACATATTTAATATTTAAGATATAACTTAATCTATCAACAATTGCATAATACTTGATTGATTTTGAAGCATTTTGTCCTTCCCATTTAATTTCTTTATCATCATATCTATATTCAGAAATTAATATTTTACCAATTTTTAGTGGTAAGCTTTGCTTAAAAACTTGAACGGCATAAACGGTTCCATTATCAAAATAATAAATTAACTTTTTTGATGGAGCTCTTCTGGATTCCTGCTCATCTAAATCACATATTAATCCACTAGAATCTATTTGGTCTGCTAATGCATATTGATTG
>LWDU01043096.1_pt1 | contig 44299 bp, 38 predicted proteins | sample 727161 | NCBI WGS metagenome assembly LWDU01 (sample SAMN04566230, study PRJNA314399) | hydrothermal vent metagenome | isolation source: deep sea hydrothermal plume seawater | place: Mexico: Gulf of California, Guaymas Basin | collected 2004-07-11
AAAAAATGGGGTAAACTAGATTTTTTGTTACATGGAATAGCCTTCTCTAACAAAAACGAACTTACCGGCAAATACCTTGATACCACAGCTGATAATTTTACACAGACAATGAAAATTTCATGTTATTCATTCACCGAAATTTGTCAAAAAGCCCAGAAATTGATGACTGATGGTGGATCTTTATTAACACTCACATATGCTGGTTCAGAGCGGGTTATGCCGCATTATAATGTGATGGGAGTGGCTAAAGCGGCCCTTGAAGCAAGCGTACGATATCTTGCTGAGGACCTTGGCAGCCAAAATATCCGTGTAAATGCGCTGTCAGCGGGCCCAATGAAAACACTTGCTGCCTCTGGCATTGGCGACTTTCGCTATATTTTAAAATGGAACGAATACAACTCCCCACTTCGCAGAAATGTTTCAGCCGATGATGTAGGAGGATCTGGAATGTACTTATTAAGCGACTTATCCTCTGGCGTAACTGGTGAAACTCATCATGTCGATTGTGGGTATAATATTATAGGCATGAAAGCCGTAGATGCCCCTGATATTACTGTAAACGGCGGTGACGTTTAAGTTGATGACAAATGTCAGGAAATAGTTTCGGTCTTCTTTTTAAGTTCACTACTTTTGGCGAAAGCCATGGCCCCGCTATTGGATGTGTAATTGATGGTACGCCCCCTAATATTGACCTAACAGAGGAAGATATCCAGATCTGGCTTGATAGGCGAAAGCCAGGCCAATCGCGATTTACCACGCAACGCAATGAAGCTGACCAAGTAAATATTTTATCAGGCGTTTTCGATGGTAAAACTACGGGTTCACCAATTAGTTTGATCATCAAAAACACAGACCACCGATCAAAGGATTATGACGATATTAAAGACCTCTACCGTCCCGGCCATGCCGATTATACCTACCACCAAAAATATGGTAATCGCGATTATCGCGGGTCAGGACGTGCTAGTGCTCGTGAAACGGCCAATCGCGTAGCTGCTGGTGCTATTGCGCGAAAGATCTTGGGTAACACCGTTAACGTGCGAGGGGCTCTGATACAAATTGGGACAAAAAAAATTAATCGAGATAACTGGAATTGGGATGAGATTAATAATAATGATTTTTGGTGTCCAGATCGGGAACAAGTTAAAGAATGGGAAAATTATCTCGATAGTGTTCGCAAATCGGGCTCCTCTATCGGTGCTATAATTGAAATCAAAGCTAGTGGGGTACCAGTTGGCTATGGCAACCCAGTTTATGACAAAATTGATGCAGATATCGCAAAAGCGTTGATGAGCATTAATGCAGTCAAGGGTGTTGAAATTGGTGCTGGGTTTGGAGCAGCAGAACTTAGCGGCGAAGAAAATGCTGATGAAATGTTCATAGAAGAGAAATGCCCAGCGTTTAAATCAAATAATGCTGGTGGCATCATCGGGGGAATTTCGACCGGCCAAGAAATTATCGCACGCTTTGCGGTTAAACCAACAAGCTCAATACTGACACCCCGAAGAACCATAACAACTTCAGGTAAAGAAACTCAGATCTCAACCAAAGGCCGACATGATCCATGCGTTGGTATCCGAGGTGTTCCAGTTGGTGAAGCCATGATCGCTTGTGTGCTCGCCGACCATATGCTGCGCCATAAAGCCCAATGTGAATAGAGCTGAATAGGCACATGCCCCAGCCCAAACATATTGTTCGTATTCCTTTACCAAAACCCGAGGAATTGGATGAAGTCACGCAAAAATATTTTACGATTTGCGAAGAAAAACTTGGCATGGTGCCAAATGTGCTACGAGCCTATACTGGTAATATAGAAAAGTTTCGAGTATTTACCTCTTACTATAATAAGCTAATGCTAGATGAAAAAGATTGCAATCTCACAATACTTGAGCGCGAGATGATTGCAGTCGTCGTCTCCTCAGCAAATCGTTGTTATTACTGCCTCGTTGCCCATGGCCAGGCAGTTCGTCAAATCTCTGGAGACCCCGAACTAGGCGAAATGATGGTGATGAATTATCGAGTTGCTGAACTGGATAAACGAACAAGAACAATGCTAGATTTTGCATGGAAACTTACCAAGAGCCCCTATGATATAAACGAAATTGACCGAGAATCGTTACGACAAGCAGAATTCTCAGACCAAGACATCTTTGATATCTGCGATACATCTGCTTTCTTTAATTATACTAATCGTATGGCTCATGGATTAGATATGATGCCGAATACTGAATATCATAAAAAAAACCGCTGAGCTTGACTATAATCACGGATTAAAGGAAAAACGGTACATCAAAAATTTAAACACAATAGCCGCCGTAGACATGATGTGCCCGCCACTCCAATATTAGTTTTTATAATAATAACAATTGATAGATTGAGTTAATACAAGAGGACTAAATTGCTTCAGAAGAATGACCATACTAAAAATCCATCTATTATTTCAGAGATAAAAAAAACTACGAATAGGAGGCAGCAATTAAAAACTCAACATTACCCTCAGGACCAGTAATTGGACTTTTTTCAATTCCAATTACCTCCCAGCCATCCAATCCTATCAGCCAATCTGAAATAAAATTACAAACTTGATCATGTAATTTTGGGTCTCTCACCACTCCTTTATTCCCTACTTGTCCCTTAGAAACCTCAAACTGCGGCTTGATTAACGCAACCAATTTAGCTCCTGCCTTTGCTAACTTTATTGGCGCGGGCAGAACAGTCCTCAGTCCAATAAAGCTTGTATCGCAGCATATAAAATCAATTTTATCTGGTACTTCTTTCTCCGTAATATACCGAGCATTAAATCGCTCTATGACAACCACTCTTGCATTATTACGAATTGTCCATGCTAATTGTCCATGCCCAACATCGACCGCATAGACTTTAGCGGCGCCTCTGCTTAATAACACATCACAAAATCCTCCGGTGGAGGCTCCAACATCCAGACAGATTGTATCCCTAACATTAAATTGGAAATGACTAAGTGCGTGTTCTAATTTGATCCCACCACGTGATACCCACGGATGGTCTTGGCCCTTAAGCTCCAACATTATATTCTCTGGTATTTGTGCTCCAGCCTTATCAAGTCGCTTGGACCCACTATACACCGACCCAGCCATAATTAAAGCTTGCGCTCGGCTACGAGATTGTACTAACCCCCGCTCAACCAGAAGTTGATCTAATCTTCGTTTTTGAACTTTTGGCATGTGGCCATTTTCTTATGCACTGGCAGGTGTAATTCCAGAATGGGTCTTATTAGTTTTCCCCAGTGCCAACAAAGTCGTTGCTACAATATCAGAGCGTTTCAATCCAGCTATTTCATACTGTTTTTCCGGTTTTTCATGATCTATAAAAATATCTGGTAAAGTCATAGCTCTAAACTTTAAACCCTTATCAAAAACACCTGTATTAGCTAAGAACTGCATAACGTGAGCCGCAAAACCTCCAACGGCGCCCTCTTCAATAGTGATCAACACTTCATGATTTTTCGCCAGACGAAGTATCATATTTTCATCAAGTGGTTTTGCAAAACGCGCGTCAGCTACAGTAGTTGACCAACCTAAAGAAGCCAACTCATCTGCTGCTTCTAAAGCTTCTCGCATGCGACCACCCAGTGTCAACAACGCTACTGAAGTGCCTTCACGCATAATACGCCCCTTACCAATTTCAAGGGGCTGCCCAATTTCAGGCATATCAACACCTAGTCCCTCACCCCGAGGATAACGAAACGCCGAGGGACGATCGTCAATTTGAGCTGCCGTCGCCACCATATGCTTTAGTTCTGCTTCATCAGAAGCCGCCATCACTATAAAATTTGGTAAGCACGAAAGGTAAGTAATATCGAATGAGCCCGCGTGGGTAGGTCCATCAGCACCGACGAGCCCTGCCCTATCGATAGCAAACCTCACTGGCAATTTTTGTATTGCGACGTCGTGTACAATTTGATCATAAGCACGTTGTAAAAAAGTTGAGTAAATTGTTGCGAAAGGCTTATACCCTTCGGTTGCCATTCCAGCTGAAAATGTAACACCATGTTGTTCGGCAATACCAACATCAAAAGTTCGCTCGGGAAAAGCTTCGCCAAATTTATCAAGTCCAGTACCTCCCGGCATAGCCGCGGTAATAGCGACAATCTTCTGATCTTTTTCAGCTTCCTGAATAAGTGCATCCGCATAAACGCTCGTATAAGAAGGAGCATTCGACTTAGGTTTATCTTGTTTGCCTGTCACCACATCAAATTTTGAAACCCCGTGATATTTATCAGCCGATTCTTCAGCGGGCTTGTAGCCATGTCCCTTTTCCGTCACAATATGAAGTAAAACAGGACCACTATCATCTACATCACGCAAATTTTTTAAAAGTGGTAAAAGATGGTCAATATTATGTCCATCAACTGGGCCTATATAAAAAAAACCTAACTCTTCAAAAAGAGTGCCACCAGTTAGAATTCCGCGGGCATATTCTTCCGCTCGACGAGCCGTCTCTTCAATACGACGTGGTAGTTTTTCAACTATTTCTTTTGCAAAGTGGCGGATAGATTGATACGACTTTGAAGAAATTAAACGTGATAAGTAAGCACTCATTGCCCCAACAGGCGGCGCAATCGACATATCGTTATCATTTAAGACAACAATTAATCTTGAATTTTTTGAACCCGCATTATTCATCGCCTCGTATGCCATTCCTGCGCTCATTGAACCGTCACCAATAACCGAAATCACATTTCTCTTTACGCCGCCAAGTTCACTGGCAACGGCCATACCCAAACCCGCAGAGATAGAAGTTGAGCTGTGGGCTGCCCCAAACGGATCAAATTGACTTTCATCGCGTTTTGTAAAACCAGATAGTCCTCCTCCTTGGCGAAGCGTCCGGATACGGTTACGACGACCTGTCAGAATCTTATTAAACGATCGTGCGGTGTATTAAAAACATGGTGGAGCGCCACGCTCAATTCAACAACACCTAAACTGGCACCAAGATGCCCGCCTGTTATAGAAACAGCATCGATTGTTTCAGCGCGAACCTCATCGGATAATTGCTTTAATTGCCCAGCCGAAAAATCACGGATATCTGAAGGTTCGGTAACTTTATCTAACAAAGGTGTTTTACTAACTTCCGTCACGATATTTCTCTTCCAAATTTTATTTTAATATCTTTTTCGACCATAATACATATCAATTATCGCGTTCTATAACAAATCTCGCCAAATCACGCAAAAGACCCGCTTTCTCACCGAAAATATCAAGATGTTTAATGGCTTGATCTGTCAATATCACTGCTTGTGAACGTGCGCGCTCAACTCCAAGCTGCGAAACAAAAGTAGCCTTACCGGCTTTTGTGTCTTTATTAATTGCTTTACCCAACTCTTTCGGATGACCATCAATATCCAATAAATCATCTGTAATCTGAAATGCTAACCCAATATCATAAGCATAAGCATTCAACAAATGTCGCTGCGTCTCACTAGCTTTGCCAAGGATGGCACCCGACTGGCATGAACAATTAATCAACGCTCCTGTCTTCATACGTTGGAGCCGAGTAATTTCAGGCATACCCAATATATTTTTTTCAGCAAATAGGTCCAGAATTTGTCCACCAACCATACCTTGAGCTCCAACCGCATGAGATATTTCCAAGACTAAATCAGCCCGAATTTTTGCTGAATCATGAGTATCTGAATGCGCTATTACTTCAAATGCCAAAGTAAGTAATGCATCGCCAGCGAGAATAGCTGTAGCCTCATCGAACTTTAAATGACAAGTTGGCTCACCGCGTCGAAGATTATCATCATCCATTGCTGGTAAATCATCATGAATGAGCGAATAGGTATGTATCATTTCGACCGCGGCAGCAACACGTTCGGAAGATGAGCGAGACACATTAAACAAATCTGCGGACGCAATAACCAAAAATGGTCGCAAGCGCTTTCCCCCAGCCATTACAGAATATCTCATTGCTTGAAAAACCTGCGATTCAGGTCCTTCATTTACAGGTATAAGCTTTAATAAAGCTGTCTCGGTAGCAGCAACTACGTCAGCTAAGGCGTCAGTAAATTCAGTCAAAAAATGAGCCCTTAACTATTGTGAAATATCAAAGGGTTCAGCGGTCACGTTACCATCCGACCCAACTACTATTTTTTCAATACGAGCCCTAGCTTCGCTTAATTTAGTCTCGCAATGTTTCTTCAACAACGTTCCCCGCTCGTATGCTCCAATTGCATCATCCAGCTTGTTAGCTCCTTGCTCAAGATTTCCAACAATCTCTTCAAGTTCAATTAAAGCATCCTCAAAGCTCATTTTCTTAATGTCAGCCATAATTCTTTTACTGTTTCCGTCCGCAACCATAAACACCAACCCCTTGCTTTTCGATTGGAGTGTACGCCCCTGTTTCCCCTTGGGGCAAACAGAAATCCCGACCCGGACAAAACTCAAGACCGATTACGATCTCATAAGTGCGATAACGTGGACACCCACGCATTCCGCCAGAGCATTTAAATCATAACCTCCTTCAAGGGTCGAGACTAAACGCCCATTGCAGCATTCATCGGCCACGAGCATCAGCTCTTGTGTCACCCACGCAAAATCAGCAGTCGCTAGATTAAGTTGACATAATGGATCTTGAATATGGGCATCAAACCCAGCAGATATAAGTAAAAGATCTGGATTAAAATCTCTAAGTTTCGGCAAAATATTTTCTGTATAAGCCTCCCGAAATAACTCCGATCCACTACCTGGTTTAAGTGGAACGTTCACGATATTTCCAACTCCAGTTTCAGACGACGCTCCCGTGCCTGGATAAGCTGGAAATTGGTGGCTCGAGCCATAAAATAAAGTAGGATCAGATTCAAACATATGCTGGGTGCCGTTTCCATGATGAACATCAAAGTCAACAACTGCTACTTTATCAACACCATGAGTTTCTTGGGCATATTTAGCTCCAATTGCAATATTATTAAAAACACAAAACCCCATCGCTTGCGAAGCCTCGGCATGATGACCTGGTGGTCGCATAGCGCAAAAAACATTATTTGCCACAACGTTTAAAACATCATCAATCGCTGCGCAAACTCCACCAACCCCTCTTAGTATGGCTTCGCCTGAACCGGGCGATAAAATAGTGTCATGATCTAACTGAACAAGCCCATTGGCTGGAACAGCTTGGAGAATATGATCAATATAACTGGGATTATGCATCAAGGAAATCACCTCCAACTGTGCCAAAGGAGATTCAAAACGAACTAAATCTTCAAAACACACTTCACCCAATTTAGCCAAGACTGATTCAAGACGGTCAGGAGATTCAGGGTGGTGGGGACCTGGCTCATGATTAGCACATGCTGGGTGTTGATATAAATATGTTGTCACAATCTTCCCTCCTTTACATTCGTCCATTTTGAGTACAAACAATTTATTATCAACTACCCGATAATCATGCAAAAAAATATCAGACCGTATGTATAGAATTTTTGGTGATTCAAATACTTTTATCACCGAAAATGCAACTGAATTTGAATTGAAATCGATCGAAACAAGGTCAGCCTTATTTTAATCTGAAATTAAATTTATTTCTGGTCAATACATTTCACAGAAAAAAATAAAAAAGATGGCTATTTTTAATTTCTCGCAATTTCTAACTTTATTTCTGCTACAATAGTTGAAATTTGTTGTGAAATTTGTTCATAAAAGGAGTAAACTACTTACTAAATTAAACCCGCGAGAAGAGATGTTCGATTATGCTTTTTCGTCAATTATTTGAGAGTGAATCCTGTACGTATACTTATTTACTTGCTGGATCAAAAGGTGGAGAGGCCCTTATCATTGATCCAGTTTATAAAAAAACTGACCACTATCTTGCACTTATAGAAGAACTTAATTTGAAGCTTGTTAAAGCTATTGATACGCACGTACATGCCGACCACGTCACCGCACTTGGCGCTTTACGAGATAAAACAAACTGTATTACCGTTATGGGTAAACAAAGTAGCGTTGACGTTGTGTCAATGCGAGTTGAGGACGGTGATAAGATTGAAATTGATGGTTTGTCTTTAGCCGTCATTTACACACCTGGCCATACGAATGATTCATACTGCTTTTATACACCAGGAATGGTCTTCACAGGTGACACACTTTTTATCAGAGGTACGGGTAGAACAGATTTTCAGGGTGGTAATTCATTAGACGCTTATAACTCTCTGTTCAATAAATTATTAACGCTACCAGAAGAAACTTTTGTTTATCCCGGACATGATTATAAAGGAGATAGTTGCAGTACGATTGGAGAAGAAAAGGCTTTCAATCCACGCCTCCAGGTTTCATCCGCTAGCGAATATGCAGACATAATGAAAAACCTCGTCCTCCCTAATCCTAAAATGATGGATATTGTTGTACCCAAAAACAAAAAAATAGGGATTATTCAAAAAACTTCCAAAAAAAATAATCGTACGGCCTCAGCATATGAAGCTATTACCCAATTTAAAAAAAAAGACACATTATTTATTGACCTAAGAGAAGACATTGAACGTGATAAATATGGTGAAATTCCAAATTCAGTTCATGCTCCTTATAAAAACTTGCCTAATCTAATCAAGCCGGGAGGACATCTGGAAGCACTGGCGAAACAATCTGACGATCAGATTATACTCTATTGTGCCTATGGTGAAAGATCGGCAATGGCTCTTAAAGAAATTAGAGCTGCTGGCTTCAAAAACATTTACCATCTTAGGGGTGGGATAGATGCCTGGATAAATGCAAATGGCCCGGTCAAACCAGCGTCACGGTTAAATAAAATTAAACCTTAATATACCGTTCAACACCCTTTCTATCCTCACGACGGAGGAGTTTACCCTGGTGCTCTAAATATCTAATATGGGCCATTGTTTCACCAATAGCAAAAAATTTACCGTGTAAATCAAGGTCTTGTGGAAAAAGAAATCTAGCAACTTCCACTCCAGATAAGGGCTCAATACATGCCCCTAAAACAACCTGGAGACGATCTGCATGATGGGCTATATATTGGTCTAATCTTTCATGGAGACCCGTAAACGGAAAATTGTGGCTTGGCAGCACAACAATGGATTCTGGTAAATAACGTAACTTTTTATTACTTTCAAGGAAATCCAAAAGAGGGTTTGCCTCTGGTTCATAGGCTTGGACCATAACAGTCGGTGTAATTTTAGGGAGAACCTGGTCCCCAGCAATCAACACTTCCAATTCAGGACAATAAAGACAGGCATGTTCTTGGGAATGTCCCAACCCGACGATCACAAACCAACTTTTCCCCGCGATCATTATTTCAGATCCATCGCGCAAACGATCAAACTGATGTGGTACGTCGTAATAGAATTGGTCGGCCGTTGCAATATGAGCTCCATACTCTTTTATCTCAGATTGCTTAAATCCTATGCGGATGCAATAATCGTAATAAAATTTTTCATCATTCATATTACCTGTCGCAAACATTCGACCAAAAGTCCACTCCTCACGTGTAATTAACAATTTTGTTCCGTATTTCTCTTGGATCCATCCGCCGAGACCTATATGATCAGGGTGGGCATGAGTACAAATCAATCGCGTGATCGGTTTTCCATCAAGAACGCTATTAAATAATTTTTCCCAAAGCTCTTTGGTACACTCATCATTAATACCGCTGTCGATGAGAACCCAGCCAACGGCCTCTTCAATTAGCCATATGTTAATATGATTTAGTCGAAACGGTAATGGCATCCGGATCCATAAAATACCTGGAGAAATCTCATAAACTTCCCCCGGTTCAGGGGTATGATCCGTCAATTTCTTTATTTTTTGAGTCACAGAATAATTTATATCTCCGGGGGCTAGCTTTACGTCGACTATGACCTAGGTTTATAAAGTCGCGTCATCAAAAAGCAAGTTCTAGATATTTAATTCACTGTTACCGACGGCAAGCTCAAACGAATCCATGCAAGTTCTTGTTTAATTGCTTCAAGGCTAGGCTTGTCAGGTGCATTCATAGCTTCATTGATTATTTCAATTCGTATTCCGGTTGGTAGGCGCTCTAAATTCTCAAGAAATAGAAACTTAATAGAAGGACGAATTGTATCAGAGCTAAGCAAACCCAAAATCAAACGTTTCCGAATATCAACTCGAAGGTTGCCGGCTTCTGAAAGTTCAAAAAATTCCGCAACAAACGTACGCGGGTCCAAACTGCCATCAATGAGTTGGCGCAAATTTTCTTTTAGAGCTTCAGTATAACGTTTGCGACTAAGCGCAACAAATTGTTTAGCATTGCGATGAACCTTATCAATAATCTTCGGGTTGAAGGCACTCTCTGTTACTAGGCCAACGCATTGTTTGACAACCGGATGTTTCGAAGTTTGACCCAACATGCCAAACACCTCCGTAATAAGTGGTGTGCGTTCTGACATTACACTCATTCGTACAGCAGCCGAAACTGACATCGGAGAATCTGGATCGCGGGTTGCAACCATTGCTAAGGGTAGAGGATCCTCTAAAACTTGCAAATCAATATCAGTATTGAGCAAATGCTCAGGCATCAATAGTTTTCGGTCATCATCGGGAACAACCAGCGGTTGGTGGTTTTGATATTTTTCTTTTAGATCAAGAGCAAGTCTTAGACCTTCTTCAGTAAACCCCAGATTATTCTTGCTACTACTTTCGTGAATATCCTCAGCGCACTCTAACGAATCAGAACTAACTTCATTGGTCATTAATTCACCCTCTTAAGTTCACCGATTCATCCAACGGAGAACATTATACCACATTCACTTTCTCGCTCTTTAGAGCTTTTTCTTGATTAATTATAATAATGCCTAAAAAGTATTTCGAAAGTATTTATATTTCAATTTAACAATCGCAAAAAATTAAATAAAGTTTTCCTGAATTTAGTTAATATAGACTGTACAATGAATCTATATATTTCATGATCAACACTGAGGTTCTCCATATGCATTGCATATGCAAGGAATGCACGTTTCAGTTTAAGAGAGAAAGTCATAATGAACGTTGCCCTCAATGCAGCTCTCCCCGCCTACTAACACACCCTGAATTGAATACTTTAAATATTGCCCACATTGACTGTGATGCATTCTATGCAAGCGTAGAAAAACGCGACAATCCTACGCTGAAAAATAAACCCGTTATTGTAGGCGGAGGTAAGCGAGGGGTCGTGGCAGCGTGTTGTTATATTTCAAGAATCAAAGGCATACACTCAGCGATGCCAATGTATAAAGCGTTGAAAGCATGTCCAGAAGCCGAGATTATCTCTCCCAATATGAAAAAATACATCCAGGTTGGACGGCAAATTAAAGACCTCATGCGCGAGACAACACCACTAGTTGAGTCTTTGTCTATAGATGAAGCATTTCTCGATTTGAGTGGCACCCAAAAGCTCCACAACGGCAGTCCTGCTAAAACGTTGGTAAAATTGACCCAACGTATCGAAACGGAAGTTGGTATAACTACATCCGTTGGCCTTAGTTATAATAAATTTCTAGCTAAGACAGCTTCTGATATTGAGAAACCACGGGGCTTTTCAATTATCGGTAGAGTCGAAGCGACCAATTTCTTAAGCCATCGACCCGTCGGCTCTATTTGGGGCGTAGGTAAATCGTTGGGAAACCAACTTGCAAAAGATGGTTTGACGACAGTAAATCAATTACGTGAAATATCGGAGCATAATCTCACCAAAAAATATGGTAAGATTGGAAAGCGTCTCTTTCACTTCGCACGCGGCGAGGATAACAGGACTGTCCAGCCAAATAAAAAATCAAAAAGTATTTCGAAAGAAACCACATTCAATAAGAATATAAAAAACATAGAACAATTGCTACACCAACTATGGCCCTTATGCGAAAGTATTTCAAATCAGCTTAAGGGCAAAGAAATGGCCGCCCGTACGATTACCATAAAACTGAAGACGAGTAGTTTTAAAACCATAACTCGTTCTCGAACGTGTCAACAACCCACTCAATTAGCAGAGGTAATCTATCAAGAAGCTAAATTATTGTTAAAGCCCGAGGTTAATGGAATAATTTACCGCTTAATCGGTGTCGCGGTAAAACAATTTGCCCAACCTGATGAAGCTGATCAAACGGATCTTTTAGACAATAAAATTGAAAATATCTCTAAAATTGAAGGCGCCATGGAAACCGTACGAGAAAAATTTGGTCAGCCATCTATAATAAAAGGGCGGGCTTTTTTAAAAGATTAAGTATCCGAGCAGTGTTAAAAATCGAACCCATTTACTTATGCGGAGTTGGAAAAACTAGTTAATAATTTTAGCTAAATAGAATAAAACCTATAACTAGCAATCAGCCCTACCTAGAAAATTTATCTGATTTAATCGAGCCTCAATTGAATAGCCCTCGAATTCTTGTAGAATACGTGATACAATTCCATCTGCCCGCATCTCAATATCCAATTCAATATCTGGCGTTTCTTTTTTACCATTAATTGGGAAATAAGCCATACGGATTTTCCAATTAGTTATTTTGTCTAATACTTTTAACAAAAGGGGCGAGAGATACTCTCCACCTGACCCAATTCCAATAACGCCACTTACTTCATAAGGATTATCTAAGGTGGCTCCATCAAACATAATTTTAGTTGTATGTTTCCCACCTTTCCTGGCATATTGTATCAGAGACTGGATATGGGTAGTGGGGAAAATTGTTCCTTGCGGTAAAACTATTCCCCCCGGGGTTGGTTTTGTGTATTCAACTAATCCACCAAGTCCAGTACCATCCAGCTTGGCAATACCAATAATCTCTTCCGTCAATTTCCCATTATTTTCATCTTTTAAGCGAAAGTGAAAAATTAAACCATCTTTGGATTCCCAAGTAGCCATAGATCGTATATTTTCAACTTCAGGAAGATTGCCGTATTGAAGACGTAAATAAACTTTACTCTCAACGGACCAGCCATCACACTGATCTTTAAACTCATACGTCATGGCCCCACGAGCATTACGCAACCCGCCATTACCATAAGATTCAACTAAATTCATTGTATAAAGAGCGTGGTGAGGAATGAGTGGCGGTTTTAAATCCGTTGCTCCCGCAATTGATGAAAAACTATCAATATAAATAATACTAAATATCATAAGAAAACGTGAAAAACACATTAGAGCCACCTTACGATTCGATAGACATTGAAACCACTTTATACCAAGAATCTATAACCCGCTATGTGCGAGTTTAATTTTTAAAAATCATTCTGACAAACATAAGGCTTCAGACTAATCATGGGTTTAATTATCTTGAAAATTCGCAATAAACAATCTTGCAGATTGTAAAGACTTTAATTTTATACCGGCGCGCGCAAATTTAACTTGTGCTATAATACCAATTCGTTGCTACAGACCATAAACTATAGAGGGTTTATAAAATTATGAGAATTACTATTTAAATAAACCTAACCATTATGCTGTTCAACATCTATTTTACTCTCCAGAACATTTTTTACCGCTCGAGAATTATTGCATTCTCGAGAGGTGTGTATAAATCAAAACTATAAAACATTTCATTCATATGATACTGAGAGATTTTATTTTCAATTAATTCTGATGCCTCCGCCATTCTTATAACGTTAAAAAAAGGATCCTGATACTCTTGGCAAACATTCATGCGAGTTACAAATCGATACAAAGCACAATCTTGGCCAGCGACAAAAGAAAGGCCATGATCGGCCAGTGATTTTTTGGTCGTTATGTAGCTTGCACCGTCAATGGCCCATGATACCGCTGACACACTTACCGGCATCGAGCATCCACCTAAAGAAATTGACAAGTAAATTACAACACCAAACGGTAATATCCGCCACATAATAAACCCCTAATAATCAAATATAATTACTCAACTCTTATTTTGCATTCGAAGATTAAAATTTTCCGTTACCACCCGAAGTTACTCCAAACTAAACCGTAATGTGCACGTCTTTATTTTGTTTAACAATAAGATGATATAGGTGAACTTAAATTTTTTTATATTTGGTGCTGTTGGTAGCGGTAGTTATCTAAATCATCCGCTAGGATAAACAACACAGGTCTCTCATTTTGAGTCTATTTGAATTTAACTAAAAGGTCTCTTTTTTTGGTAAATCAGGTTTAATATGAAGTTCTTTGTAACGTTCCGATAAAATTTCTAAAGGAGCCTTCATTAAAAGGTCCTCTGCCTGCTGGGTCATCGGAAATGCTATTACTTCACGTATATTGGGTTCATCAGCCAATAACATCACAATTCTATCGATACCAGGAGCAGAGCCACCATGGGGCGGTGCCCCAAACTTAAAAGCATTGAGCAAGCCGCCAAATTGTTCCTCAACATCATTTTGCGAATAACCCGCAATTTCAAAGGCTTTGTACATTATTTCTGGACGATGGTTCCTTATTGCCCCGGATGATAGTTCTATACCATTGCAAACAATATCATATTGAAAGGCCAGTACGTCCAATGGGTCTATTTTCTCAAGTGCCTCCATTCCGCCTTGCGGCATAGAGAAAGGATTGTGACTAAATTCCATCTTACCTGTATCTTCGTCCATCTCATACATCGGATAATCCACAATCCAACAAAATTTAAAAACTCCGTCTTCAAGTAGTTCTAGTTCGGTTCCAATTTTCATCCTGGCTGCTGCTGCAAAAGGAGAAAATATTTTTGGTTGACCCGCAACAAAGAAAATTGCATCCCCATCAGAAAGGTTCAGCTCCGTTCTAATTTGCTCGGTCCGTTTTGACCCTATATTTTTAGCTAATGGTCCAGCGCCCTCGTTATCGCGAAAAAAAATATAACCAAGACCAGCTTGGCCTTCCCCTTGCGCCCAAGAATTCATTCGATCACAAAAAGAACGCGATCCACCCTTTGGCGCTGGTATAGCCCAAATTTCTACTCCAGGATCTTTCTCAATCATTCCAGCAAAAACTTTAAAGCCGGAACCAGAAAAGATGTGAGTAGCATTCGTCATTCGGATTGGATTACGAAGATCAGGTTTATCGGATCCATATAATCTCATCGATTCGGCATAAGGGATCCGAGGAAATGGTAAAGATGAAATTTCACGGCCATTTGCAAATTCTTGAAAAACACCCTGCAATACTGGTTCAATAGCGTCTAACACATCATCTTGCGTAACATAAGACATCTCTATATCAAGTTGATAAAACTCACCCGGCGAACGATCTGCTCTAGCATCTTCATCCCGAAAGCATGGTGCTATTTGAAAGTATTTATCAAATCCAGACACCATCAACATCTGTTTAAAAATTTGCGGAGCCTGCGGTAGAGCATAAAATTTACCTGGATGGATGCGGCTCGGTACCAAATAGTCACGAGCTCCTTCTGGTGAAGTTGTTGTTAAAATTGGGGTTTGCATTTCCATGAAGCCAATTTCGACCATACGACGACGTATCGATGCGATGACATCACTTCTCAATTTAATATTTTTATGAACAGCTTCTCTCCGAAGATCTAAAAAACGATAACGTAAACGAATATCCTCCGGGAACTCAGCATCTCCAAATACTTGCATTGGTAGTTCCTGCGCCGGGCTCTCTACGTTGAGTTCTTCGATTCTAAGTTCAATTTCACCCGTGGGTATATCAGAATTGATTGTCTCCCCAGAGCGCTTTTCTAATAAACCGGTTACAGTAATGACACTTTCTGGCCTAGAATTTTCAAGTTCCTTAAATATTTCTCCTTTATTCTCAATTACAAGTTGGGTAATCCCGTAATGATCTCTAAGATCTACAAAAAGTAAGTTGCCATGATCACGTTTTCGATGGATCCATCCTGAAAGACGCACCGCCTCGCCAGTATTTTGAATAGAAAGTTCACCGCAGGTATGCGTACGAAAGGGATGTTGGATGGAATTTGTCATTTTATCAATCTTATTTCATGAAGAGCAATTACAAACCAAAACAGTGGGGAACACAACTCACCGCTACTTTTCGCGGCCGTTTTATATCAATAAGAGGAATTTACAAGTATTTTAGCCTAAATTTCTTAACTCTAGCAAATAAATAGGTTTGCGACCCCTCAGCTATATTTGGTATACGTAATTTATTAAATATCGGCAACCGCAATAAATCAATTTGAAGCAAAAAATTTTAAGTTTCAAATATAAATACTCTTGCTAACCAGAACTAGAATTAGTGCCATCTTAAGTGGCGAAAGAAAGGAAAAAAGGTATGAGCTTTAAATATTGCCTATATTCAGATATCCACGGTCAAATCACCCAGCTGGATGCCGTTGAAGCGAGAGTTGAGTTAGAAAATCCGGATAAAGTGATCGTGATTGGTGATCTTGTAGGTCTAGGGCCGGAACCCGAGGTTATAGTTCAAAGAATGATGGACCGACCCGAAATTGACCTGATCGTCGGTAACGTTGATCTTTGGGTAACACGTAAAGTTTGGGAAACAACAAAACCAAAAAGCCCACACCAAGAATGGATGTTCCGTATGATGGAACAAACCCGGGAGCGCTTAACATGACATACACTCCAGAAATGGGTCACGATTTTCACGTTTTTCATGGTACCCCGTATGACATTGGCGACTCGGATGCGTTCCCATTTCGCCTAACAGATGATGAAATCTCTGAAAAGCTTATTGACTATAATTACGACGTAATGGCACATGGTCATATCCATGGACCCTCTGTTCGAAATATCAAAAACGGTGATAAGGTCAATCAACTTGTTTGTGCTGCTGCTGTTGGTATGAGTTGGGATGGTGATCCACGCCCCTCATATGCGGTTGTAGAATATATGGGCAATGGAAAATGGGATTGTCGTGTTGAACGTGTTGAGTGTAATACAGAAGAACAGGCTACCTTTAATGAGAATAGTTGGATAGAGCATGGGGAACGCATTGCCGGTATGATCCGTTCAGGTACATTCTGGAATCCAGATCACATGCCTCACTGATCCTTTATTTATAAAATCATGAAGGGGGAGCGTACTTGCTACACTCCCCTTTTTCTTTATCTTATGCTTATGGTCTCAGATTGGGAAGTTCAAATTAAAGCGCAAATTAGACTCCGCTACGCACAACAAGCAGAAAATGAGTCTTGGAAAACCAAAAACCCTAACGAAACAGGCTACCCTATTGATCTCATCGAGAACCTACCCCCCGATTTAGTAGCACAGTATTCCGGATGCGGTTACCTATTCAAAGATATTAACTTTGATGGAAGTGAAATGGTCCTTGACCTTGGCTCAGGAACTGGTTTGGATAGTTATATTGCGTCAACACTTCTTAACACTGGAGAAGTCTTCAGTCTCGATATGACATTTGAAATGCTATCAAACCATAATATCCATAACATTAAATCCATCTGCGCCGATATGGAATACCTTCCGATCAGTGACGCTAGTATAGATGTAATTATTGCTAACGCTTCGTTCAATTTATCAATTAACAAAGAAAAAGCCCTCAGTGAGGCATTCAGAGTTCTTAAAGATAACGGCCGTTTGATAATGCGAGATATAATTAAAGTTACTGACCTACCTCTAGAAGTCCTTACAGATCCCCTCTCGTTCAACACATCCTTAGGTGGAGCCCTCGATGAACTGTCTTTAGAATCAAAAATAGGAAAAGCTGGATTCATAGATATTGTTATTTCTGATTACCAACCCTTTTCTTATGTTAAATCAGTAAAAATAGAAGCAAAAAAAATCTCAATCAATCCCCCCCCCCAGCCTTAGTCGATAAAATAATTGGGCTTTAGCTTCTTAAAAAAAAACTGTATGACATTTGTTATGTCAATCATTACAGATTCCGCTTCCCTCGCAGAATTCTGCCACCGTTTATCTAATTCCGACTATGTAACGGTCGATACAGAATTCATTCGTGAAAAAACTTATTGGCCTCAGCTTTGCTTGGTTCAACTGGCCAACAAAAAAGAAGCAAAAGTAGTTGATGCAATGGCCGAAAATTTAGATCTGAACCCACTCCTTGATCTAATGGCGAATGAAAGCGTACTCAAAGTTTTTCATGCGGCACGACAAGACCTTGAAATATTTTTCAAATTAGCAAAAAAATTACCTAATCCTATTTTTGATACACAAGTAGCCGCTATGGTATGCGGATTTTGTGACGCGGTCGGTTATGAAACGTTAGTGAATAGTATAGTCAAGGAACCAATTGATAAGTCATCTCGAATTACTGACTGGTCCATCCGACCCTTAACGGAAAAGCAAATTACCTATGCATTAGGCGACGTTACACATTTACGGATAATTTATGAAGTATTAAAAGCCAAACTTTCTGAAACAAGGCGTGAAATATGGCTTGAAGAGGAAGTCATCAAACTAACGGATGAGAACATTTATATCGCTCCACCACGTGAAGCCTGGCGGCGATTAAAAATACGAAATCCAAAACCTCGCACTTTGGCAATTTTGCAAGAGCTAGCCGCTTGGCGAGAAACAGAAGCCCAGAAACGCAATCTGCCACGCAATAGAATATTACGGGATGACGCTCTCGTTGAAATCGCTCACCATATTCCAAATTCTGTTAATGAACTTGCCCGCACCCGCGGTCTTAGCCAACGTTTCGCAGAGGGCCCTGCTGGGGAGAGTATCCTTAAAGCCGTCGAGACTGGCAAGTATCTGCCAGATGAACAGTGTCCTATTTTACCTCGTCGCCTGAACCTCCCGCGTGATATAGGACCTGTCGCTGACCTTCTAAAAGTTCTCCTAAAAATGAAGTCTACACAAGAGGACGTTGCCCAAAAACTTATTGCTAGTGGAAATGATATAGAAAAAATTGCAGCACATGGAGAAACAGCGGAAGTCCCTGCACTGACTGGCTGGCGGCGTCAGTTATTTGGCCAGGAAGCACTTAATCTACGTGATGGGAAACTCGCTCTTATTATCAAAGGACAAAAACTGGAAATAGTTGAATTCGAAGATAACTAAATAATTAAATCTACTTAATTTCACCTAATAAATTCAAAGTATCAGCTAATTCGTAAAATAATCGTTCAACCGATTCACTTATCAAATCACGATCGGAACCATCAACACTTAACCTCAGTGTTTCATCATAAACTTTTAAATTTACACATGGCAGAACCCCGGGGACGCCGCCTGAAATCAAGTGGGCAAACCGCAATGCGACTCCCATCACTCTTGCGCGATGCTGATCTTTTTTGGTCAAAAGATCTCTGACCTGCTGAACTTCATATTGTCTTCGCTTACCATTGTAACGGCCATAAACGGTTAAAGCTAACATGATGCGTTGTCGATGACTTATTCCTGAAATTGGCAACCGTAGAACACGCATAAAGGAGTGTATTGCTCGATAGTCAGGGTGTTCGGTCCAACCAATATCACTCAGCAGTATACCAGCATGAAATATACGATAGAAATTTCTCGCTTCCTCCAAAAACAGTGGGGCTAACCATGAAACTATCTCCTCCCCATGTATTGAAAAACGACCTGATCTGATTGCAAATCCTTCGCAAGCACTAATCAACGGATCTTCTTCTTTCATTTTCTTAGTTAAATGTTCATAAAAAATACCTTCGCGTAGCCCATAACCAGAAAAAATTAATTCTTTCGGCTGACATAATTGAATAAGGTTATTAAGTACTAAAGCCGCATAAGGCAGGGTATCAGCACGTCGATGCGTGACATTACCCATTTTTGCTAAAGACCGTGCGCTAAGCCCACCAATTAAACTTGTGAAACTCAATGCTTCGTTATATTCAATCGTAAAATTATCTATAACATGGAGTGGGTACTTTGTCTGCTCAATATACAATCGAGCAATAGTCCGGCATGCTCCGCCTATAGCATAAAGGGAGCGCCCCGGAGTGGAGCCTAGCCAAGAAAGCGAATTAAAGTTATTAGCGATTAAATCTTTAGCCCTTTTTAGGTTACGATTTGAATCTTCACCAACCCTTAAATGACCAAGAGGTAAGATCGAGACTACCACCACCCAAATCACCAGCAACACCTTGTGCCTCTGGAGATCCAGCAAGGATACCCATAGCTCCTAATCGGGCCTCTTCAACTCCGGATAGAACCTTCACAGAATGGCCAAACCTCCGTTTGACCTCCTCGACAAACATAGTGCCATTGTTTGCTTCCCGAACAGCAGCTGTAGCAACTAATACAAAATGTTTAACCTGCATTTCACGTGCCAGACGGGTGAAGCGACCAAGTGTCCGGATGGCCAAATCCGCACCACTAGGATTGAGTTGGCCGGTCAGGCCTAGACCTTTGCCCAATCCACATGTAATGCGTTCATTAAATATCGGTATAGGTAATCTTGCCGGAGCATCAAATACCACGAGCCGTATAGTATTAGACCCAATATCCACAATACCAATCCGATTTTGAAGTTCTATTAAAAAAAGCACCTGCCATTATATGTACAGACCTTATTGAATGATATTTAATCAGATCTATCTGATACTAGGTGCGGCATCAGTGGTCGTTTGTCTTCTATAGTACTACCGCGTCCGGACAAACTAGGATTGGTCATAAAATACGTATGCGCACTGAAATTACCACTTTCATAATCCAATTTATCATAAGTGCCATCAGAAGCCATAGTCCAACTTTGTTGTACATCCGTTAAATTAGCAATCATAACCTGCTCCAAAATTTGCTGGTGAACCGTTGGGTTCTCAATTGGCACCAAAACTTCAACACGCCAATTTAGATTTCGAGGCATCCAATCAGCCGACGAGATAAATACTTTTGCATTTGGTGAGGGCAATTCCGAGCCGTTACCAAATACTACTATACGGGAGTGTTCAAGAAATCTGCCAATAATGCTTTTAACCCGAATATTCATAGACAGGCCAGGAACACCGGGCCTTAAACAGCAAATACCTCGAACAATCAATTCAATACTGACCCCGGCATTAGAGGCTCGATAAAGCGCATCAATAATTATTGGATCTACAATGGCATTTAACTTAATCCAAATCGTTGCAGGTTTTCCATTTTCTACAAACTGAATCTCTTTCTCGATAAGTCCTAGAATACGATCTCGCAAATTTAATGGTGATACAGATAATTTTTTTAAACCTTTTGGCTCTGTATAACCGGTCATAAAATTGAAGATCTGAGCGGCATCGTGACACAACTCTGGCTCACAGGTAAAGAAAGAGAGATCTGTATAAATCTTAGCAGTTTGTGGGTGGTAATTACCTGTCCCAAAATGCGCATAAGACCTTAGGATATCGCCTTCTCGGCGCACAACAAGACTAATTTTAGCATGAGTTTTTTTGTCAATAAAACCAAATACAACATTCGCTCCTGCCCTCTCTAAATCTCGAGCCCATTTAATATTAGCTTCTTCATCAAATCTCGCTTTTAGTTCCACCATCGCTGTCACAGATTTACCAGCTTCGGCAGCCTGAACAAGAGCTGCTACCGTAGGGGAATCATTGCTGGTTCGATAAAGCGTCTGCTTGACAGCAACCACATCTGGATCTTGGGCTGCCTGACGGATAAATTGGACAACAACGTCGAAACTTTCATACGGATGATGCACTACAAAGTCTTTGGCCCGAATTGCCTTAAAACAATCACCATCTAATTCACGTACTCGTTCTGTTAAACGTGGTTCATAAGCAGTAAATTTCAAATCCTTACGTTCAATTTGAAATAACTCACCAGTATCTGAAAGACCAAGTAAACCGTCATGTCTAACCACATCAAACTGATCAACTCCGACCTCGTCAACAATCATTTGGCATAGATCTTCAGGAACGTCAGAACTTAACGAAAGTCTGATAACAGAACCCTGAATACGTTGTTTGAGTGCCGATTGATAGGTACGCATAAGATCCTCGGCTTCTTCATCAATTTCAACTTCTGTATCACGTATAATACGAAACCATGCAGTCTGTTCGACCTCAAAATCTGGAAATATATTAGCAAGAAATAAATTAATTATATTTTCCACTAAAATAAGTTTAATTTCCTTACCAGGGAATTTAACAAAACGATCGAGCATCTGCGGGAAAGGAATAAGCGCACGCATAATCTGGCCGTCATCGATCCGACGTAATTTAAGGATCATTGAAAACCCTAGATTCGGTATAAATGGAAAAGGATGGGCGGAATCTATCGCTAAAGGTGTCAAAATCGGAAATACCTGCTCATCGAAATACTTTGTCAGCCATATTTTTTCTTCATCTAGAAGATCTTTTTCTTCTAAAATTTTAATGCCAGCATTCTTCATTTCTGACCTAAGATTGCGCCAACACTGCTGCTGCTGCTTCATCAATTGGTTAGCTTCCTCTCGGATAAAAACCATTTGTTGCAAAGGAGTTAATCCGTCCTCGCTGAGTAGAGCTACGTCTGCATCAACTTGGCCTCTCAAACCCGCAATCCGCACCATATAAAACTCGTCTAGGTTAGAAGCAGAAATCGAGAGATAATTTACGCGCTCCAAAATAGGAGCAGTTTCGTTGTCAGCTTCTTCCAAAACCCGAGCATTGAACGCCAGCCACGAAAGCTCTCGATTTATAAATCGATCCGTTGATTGTAATTCCAATTCTGCTATATCATCAGAGGCAAATTTTGACACTTTCCCTACCTAATAATCGTTTTTTATTGTTTATATAGAGCCTAATATATATTTTGATTAAATAGCTATTATACCAGTGACTGAAGACTGTATTTAATGTAAATATCATAAAGTAAATACTTTAATTGACGCAACGACAACCTTGCAGATTATATTGATTTCTTTAAGTCACTAAGTATTATAGAAAAAACATACTGATAATCACTACAAAATATAGATCGATAAGAAATTAAATAGAATTATTATGATTTTAGATCGTCAAGCACCTGCCGTGCCAGTACTAAGTTAACGCTTTTTTTCTCCGCTAAAGCTAATTTATTAGCAAGCATAACAAATTTCCGCGCGGTATCAAAAGAACGCTCCATCCTTCTCGTGATGTAATCAATTACACCAATTTCAATCCTTACTTGCTGGTCTGAAAATAACTTCATTAATACCGCTTTGATTAAATCATCACCAGGCATAGCAATCCCTATAGCTGTTGAGGCTTTAAAACGCGATGATAAATCAGCCAGTCTAAATTTCCAATTAACAGGATGGCTCTCTGCTGTAATCAAAATATGACCACCACGTATGGTAAGGTCATTATATAAATGGAATAGGGATTCTTCATTCAAGTTGACAAAAGTATTTACATCACCACCATCAATAAAAAAATTTTGTTGGGAAGTGAGCAAGTTAGCCAAACTCGAATCTTTGATAATCGCTGGGGTCAGTTGAAGCGCCTCTGCGCTTGCCATGAATATGTTACTAAGATGGGTTTTACCGCAGCCAGGCGGACCATAAAGAATAAGCAACGGGGTTGGCCAATCCGGCCACTTATCAAGCCAGGCAACAGCTTCTTGATTACTAGGGGCAATTAGAAAATCATCACCACTTAACGACGGACGGTGTTCAAAATCAAAAGGAAGTTGTTTGTTATAGCTCAAAGCGATCCATCGCGATCTGAGAAGCCTGAATAAAGGTCACTTTCCAGATATTGAGTTAAAGCGAAACGTACCAGAACACCAATGGTCGCTGCGACTGGTACCGCTAACAGCAAGCCCGTAAATCCAAACGCCGCGCCACCAACCATCAGAGCAAAAATTACCCACACCGGATGCAAACCAACTTTCTCACCAACCAATTTAGGTGTTAAGAACATTGACTCGATAACTTGACCTATACCAAAAACAACTAACACTAAAGCCACCTGAATAAATTCACCATATTGGAAAATTACGATTGCTAAAGTCGCAGCCATTCCTATTAACATACCAAAATAGGGAATAAATGATATCAAGCCAGTAATGATTCCTAATATGAGACCAAAATCAAGGCCAATACTTGTTAAGCCAACCCCATAAAAAACCGCCAATAAAAGACAGACAGTTCCTTGTCCACGCACAAAACCGGCAATTGTTGAATCAATATCTCCAGTAATAATGCGAATACTAGGGGCAATATTACGTGGTAACCAGCCGTCAACCTTTGCAATAATTTTATCCCAATCACGAAGTAAATAAAAACTCACGACCGGCGTCACCAAAACAAGAGATAACGCATGAAATATTGCGAGGCCACCGTGTAAAATACCTTTTAATATGTTGCTAAACCACTTAGCCATCTGCCCACTATAAGACCCTGAGGCATCTGATAATTCCCCGAGTTTTTCTGATGTTAAATGTGCGACGAGGGCCTCCTTAAACGGTGCGGCCCAATTCTCAAAACTTTGTAACAACAAAGGGATTTTATCAAGAAAACCTATAAATTGGCTCTGTATAAGAGGAAATAATAATACCAAAATCAAAAGAACGGCCACAAAAAATGAAACTATAATGCAGATTGTTGCAATTGTTCTAGACAACCCTAATGTTTCGATTTTATCCGCCAGAGGATCTAAAAAATAGGCCACAGCCATGCCCGCCACAAATGGCATCAATATGCTGCTGACAAAGAAAATAAGAGATATAGTTATTATAAAAACCGCCACCCAAATCCAATACAGATGTCCTTTTGTTTCAATCATTTTAGTCTCCCGGCTCCATGTTAGCCGCACGCATACCCCAAATTCCAACATAAGCGGCACCCGACATTAATGCAGTTACAGCGACAACATAAACCATTGCCTCGATAATCATAGTATTCGCTAATGAATAACCATGGAGACCCAGGACAAGTGTCACCAAAACAAATTGTGCTGCGGTATTTACTTTACTAATCAACAAGGGCTCCATTGTAAGGTTTTGGTGGATAAGATGGTAGAGAAAAGCGCCGACAAGGATAAGGCCGTCTCTGAACACCACCAAGAGTACAAGCCATGAATTAAGATAGCCAGCCTGTCCTAGGGTTATAAAAACACTTACTAACAGAGCTTTGTCAGCAATTGGATCAAGATAAGCTCCAAGTTCCGTCTGCAGATTAAAACGTTTAGCAATAAAACCATCCAAGGCGTCACTTATACTCGCAAAAACAAATACCCAGAAAGCCGCGAGGACTTGACTATTGATAATCAGCCAAACGGTTAAGGGTACGCAAAATAACCGTAATAAGCTAATTAAATTTGGGATATTTATGCGTATTCCTTCTTTACTCATTTTCCCTTCAGACTTTTTTCAGCATCAGATCAATTTGGTTTCTGGGTCCTTAAAATCCAACTACCTTCTTCTTCCATTAAATTCATGTCCAATTGTGCCAAGGCTAATTTTAATTGGTCATGTTCACCAATAAAATGAATATTCAAACGAACTTCTTTACGAGAAAATATAACTAGTTCTGCGCTTTCAACAACTGCAACCTTTACCAAACGACGCCTGACATCCACCCATTCTGCGAGGCTATTAATTGGAAGAGTGACTGTTATAACGCCGATATTCTCAAACTTAAGCAAGTTATCAACTTTCCACAATTCCTCGATTCTCGTAATAACTTCTTTTGCCGAACGACGTAGAAGAACGCCAACGCTTTCCATTTTCTTTGCTTTAATTAGCATCGAAAAGACCTGCCTACTAGCATGTCGGTCATATTTCGAAACCCTCACTTTAAGTACGGTCAACCCTTGTGGAGTTGATCTAAGGTTGGCGAGTACCACCAAACTTGCAGCAACCTGGTACTTTTTTGCAATAGCTAAAAGGCTTTGCATATCACCTTTGACAGCGAGTTCAGCACTGATAGTTGCTATATCAGTGAGATCTCCGTTACCAAATACCATCGGAACCAGCCCAACTACCCGCCTTTGTATCCTGGTTTTTATTGTTTTAGGGTTACCCACCCAAGCCTCCCGCCAAGGGTTAGGATTGTCCCAAAGGAAAGCTGCTCCGGCTAATTGATAAACTGGTAATACGAGAATCGGCTTACTGATCGTTTCTGCAAACTGGACTTCACTATCGCGCAGCAAAAGACGGACATCGTTCGGTTTAAAACGGTAAGTCAAATCAGCCAAATAGCGGATTCTTGAATTCTTTTCATTCGTTATACCAAAATCTTGGACATAGGCAGAAATTTGTTTTGCATCCAATACAGGTAAACGGTCATGATCGATTCGCAACGTTAAGCGTTTTAACAATACATAAAAGGCCTCTCTTTCTCCCTTCGCTAACGCTTTTCTCCGGGCAGCTGACGCAGTTTTAGCTGTTACATCCACATAGATTTTTGCTACCGTAAACACCTGGTGAGAGCCATAAATCGTCTGACCAATAACATTAAAAGAAGAACTCAAGGCCAAAAAAATACATAAAATCAAACAAGTAGCTTTAATAAGCTTCGGGCAATGCATAAATTTTATAGCATTGATCCGATTCATTTCCATCTCCCTTCTGCAATACAAACCATAAAATATAGAACCAAGCCGCTCGTCCACTACAAACCGCTCATGATTAAGTATGTTCTTTCCATTCTTATTTAGTTAATTTAGCACTTTAACCCGTCGGTAAAAGGGTTTTAGCATGAAGAGGTTATTAAAATTTCATTTAAAAATAAGAAAAATGGTCTTTTGTACAAAGATTCTGGCGTTGATATAGACGCAGGCGATGCACTGATCAAGGCAATTAGACCTCTAGCCAAGTCAACAAATCGGTCAGGCGTCGTTGGTGACCTTGGCGGGTTTGGTGGCCTTTTTGATCTTAAAGCTGCGGGTTATAGAGACCCTATACTAATTGCGGCGACAGATGGTGTTGGCACCAAACTCAAAATTGCTCAAGAAATTGGTATTCACCATACCGTCGGTATTGATCTAGTCGCCATGTGTGTAAATGATTTAGTTGTTCAAGGTGGAGAGCCACTTTTTTTCTTAGATTATTTTGCGACCGGAAAACTTGATAGTGATGTAGCGACTGAGGTCATTCGAGGTATAGCGGAAGGTTGCTTGCAATCCGGTTGCGCCTTAATTGGTGGTGAGACTGCGGAGATGCCGGGCATGTATTTACTTGATGAATTTGATCTGGCCGGATTCAGCGTCGGAGCAGTTGAACGTAACAAACTTCTTCCAAAAAATAATATTGCGATAAATGATGTTATTCTTGGTCTAAACTCAAACGGGCCACATTCCAATGGCTTTTCCTTAATTCGTGAAGTTATCAGAATAGAGTGTCTAGAGCTTGAGAAACCTGCACCTTTTGATCAAACGCGAGCGATTGGTGAAGCATTACTCGACCCAACCCGTATTTATGTTAAAAGTTGTCTGGCGGCAATCAAATCAGGTGGGGTCAAAGCTCTAGCCCATATCACGGGTGGTGGTTTGATTGAAAATATCCCTCGCATTCTACCTCAAGGCCTTGGAGCCGACCTATACGCAGAAACATGGGATCTCCCTGCTATCTTCTCGTGGCTTGCGAAAATAGGTAATATCACCCCAATAGAAATGGCCCGCACATTTAATTGTGGTATCGGCATGGTGGTTATTGCTGCACCTGATCAGGCGTTAAATTTACAAAATATCCTTCATAAAAATGGCGAAATCGTAACACCCATAGGACAAGTAGTCGAACGTTCCAAGGACGACGGCGTCGTTATTCACAATATTGAAGATGCTTGGAAAGCTACATAACTATGAGTAAAAAACTAAAACTCGGTGTGTTAATTTCCGGTAGAGGTAGCAACCTACAATCACTTATAGATGCGACAAAGAAACATGACTTTCCTGCTGAAATTGTAATCGTTATTGCGAATGTTCCAAACATCGCAGGATTGGAGATAGCCACAAAAGCTAATATCCCAGTACAAATTATTAACCACAAAACCTTTAATGAACGTAAATCTTTTGAAGATGAGCTCCATGGAGCTCTAACTAAGGCTAAAGTTGAGCTTGTTTGTCTCGCTGGTTTCATGCGTATTCTAACAGATCACTTGATCAATCGTTGGTTGGACAAAATAATTAATATTCATCCGTCACTTTTACCATCATTTAAAGGACTTAATACGCACAATCGCGCTATCGAATCTGGTGCCAAATTCTCAGGCTGCACAATCCATTTCGTACGATCCGAAATGGATTGTGGACCAATTATTATTCAGGCTGTCATTGCTATCAAACAAAATGATACTTCAGATACATTGGCTAGCCGTATTCTAGTCGAAGAACACAAAATCTACCCCCTAGCGGTCCAATTAATAGCCTCTAAAAAAGTCTCGATTAAAAATGGACGGGTCAGACTGAGAGATGCAGTATCTCCGCGTACTACACTAATTAATCCGAGATAAATAAAGGTTTATCCACCAATCCTGTTAAGGATAATATATTTACAGAGTTGAAAAACACAAATTTGAAAGACTTGTGTAGTATTACGCTCCAAAAAATAAAACCCACAAATAATAACAAAGGCATAAGATGCATCTAAGAAATTGGCAACAAAAAATCATAGATAATTTTCCAACGATCATAAAGCAGAACCACCGATTTATCCTTAAAGCCCCGACCGGGGCAGGCAAAACCGTACTTGCCAGCGAACTCATTGAAAGGTTCTATAAAAAAAAGAAAATCATAGTACTTTGCCACCGGTTGGTGCTACTGGAACAACTTGAACAGGCTCTTAGCATTAAACACAATGTTCGAAAACTCGAAGTTTCAGATACAGGGCCAGCTTTCGAAGATTACGATATTTTATTGTCCACAAATATGCGCGCAAAAAATGTTTTGGCGGACGCAATCCCCAAAGCTGACCTTATCATCGTCGATGAGGCTCATCGCGTGTCGCCAAATGGGAGAGGGTACAAACGGATCATCGATGAATTTAACAATAATGGTAAAAAGACAGCACAATTTATTGGGTTGACGGCCTCACCTGAACGTCGCACAGGCGACCAAAGGGACCAACTTAATTTAGCATTCGACGCAATTATTGACTGTGCAAATATTGAAGATTTAATTATTGATGGCGTTCTAGTGCAGCCAGAATATCGGACCCATTTTGTTCATGATCTGGACTTAGATACCATTGATATCAGTTCAGGTGATTTCCCTGTAGCATCATTAGCTCCAGCTATCATTAAGTCATCAATGATAGATTATGCCATTTGGAGTTATAACGAAGAACGACTGAAACTCTCCGTAAAACCGGTATCCGCTTGGTTCTGTGCGGACATTAGCGTGGCTGAAGCGACTTTGAATATAATCCAAGAATCAGGAATCGAAGCGGCACTTGTAACGGCGGGAACGCCTATCAAGGAGCGAATGAAACTTCTAAGTCGTCACGAAAAAGGTGAAATTGAAGCAATGGTTTCGGTTGGCGTACTAGCTGAAGGTTGGGATAATCCCTATTGCAACATAATTGTACATCTCCGGCCCACACTATCAAAAGTTCTATGGGGTCAATCGGTTGGCCGTGGCCTACGTTCGGCTCCCGGCAAAGAAAAATGCATTGTAATTGATGTCAGCTCCAACTGGAGTACATTTGGTCCAGTGGAAAAACTGGAGTGGAGCTTATGGAGCCACCGTCGCTCTTATATGCAGTTCATGAACCGCTTTAACTGGATTGGCCAACAGCAAGATGGAGAAGACGATAACGAGGTTTATTTACTATGTAAAAACGAAATGCCTAATGGCACCCGATGCTCTCTCATTTATAAAAAGAATACATTTGAGAACGATACCTGCCCAATCTGTGGAACATATGCAGCCATTGATATTTATAAGGAACAAAAGTTAGATAGCTCATTGAATGAAAATAAATTACATAATTTATTTTTTGAGCGAGTTCCTCAAGTATATAAAGAAATGAATATTTCAATATGGAATAGCCTAGGTCCAACCGCATGGAAATCAGCCGAACCAAAAGAACAAGTTTTTCTCTCTTTTTGTATGGCATTCAAAGAGGTTTCCGGCGAACCAACACAATCAGAGTCAGATTACTGGGATGCAGCACTAGCAGCAGAGGCTTTAATTCGTTCATATTTAGTTGAAAATAAAATACAAATTATTAAACAAGATGATTTTAATCTGTCAGATATTGCTGATGGTATGTTTGCTGGTACAAAAGTGAGGGCCCTAAAAGCTAATTACGGTATTTCACTTTGTGGAGAAGTATTTGAGATTCATACCGGCCCAGAATGTGAACGAAAATATCAAAAGGCGATAAAAATTGCTGAACGTTTAGCTATGATTGGCTGCTCTTCGCAAGACAATTTACCGTATTTCAACGCAAGCGACCATTTGACTTCACTTTAAAATATTTGCAAACCACAGCATGATATGGAGATTATTAAACATCAGGATAGCGGCCACGGCCCCAGAGATTTATCAGACCCTGAAGACGCATCCGTTCTTATCGATGCTACGTTAAAAGGAACCTTCCCACCCGTCTCATTACCTAAAAAGGAATTTATGGAACAAGCCGCCGAAATATGGGATGAATTGGGATTACCAAAACTTAAAAGAGGGTCTCCTCGGTATGGCTATGATCTAGGAGAATGGACAGCCGAGTTTGAACATATGGCGGATTTTGCGGTTAAGAGTGAATATTGGCAAACGGGGAAAGTAATTGCCCAACGCCGGCGGAATGACGTTGCAATGAATACGGAAGTTCGAACACTTAAGGACGAAGAGTAAAACGGTAAATTGCCAAATGCCTTATATTAGTTCGTATGGGTTTTTCTCCAATATTATACCAAAAAAAATACTTTACCATAAATGTCTAACTTCTAATTTTTTTTCCTAAGTCATCTAAAGATGCAATAAACGAAGGCACCACAAACAATATTAGTAATGTAGCCATGCCAAGCCCAAAGACGATTGTAATTGCCATCGGAATTAAAAACTGAGCTTGAATGCTCCTCTCAAATAATAATGGCATTAAACCCCCAATAGTAGTGGCTGAGGTCAGAAGTATTGGGCGAAGACGAATACATGATGCTTCAACAATCGCATCAACAAGACTGGTATTTTGAACTTTCTCATCAATAGTGGTTACTAAAATGATCGAACCATTAATAATGATTCCTGAGAGCCCTATTAAACCGACCATACTTAAGATTGTTAGATTATAACCTAACAACCAATGACCAAATGCTGCCCCGATAAAACCCATAGGTATAACAGCCATTACTACGATTGGTCGGATGTAATTAGCAAATGCCCACGCAAGAACGACATATATTCCAGCAAGCCCAATGAGAAAACCCAGCTTCATATCAGCAAAAGTTTCTTCTTGCTCTTCAGCTTTACCTCTAAACCCGACCTTTAAACCTGCAAGACCGGCAATTTTATAAATTCCATCACGCTTAACGGCCGAGAGAATCGTTCCCACAGACGTAATAGAAGCATCAATTTCAGCTGTAATTGCAATTTGGCGACTTCCATCCTCGCGCTTAATTTTTGCAAAGCCGACTATTTCCCGGGATGAAACTAATTGGGTTAGTGGTATTTCCTGACCGCCTGGGGCCCTAAGATGCAGTGTATCTAAGATCGTCGACGTAACGTCTCGGCGCGGATACATTACCCTCACTGCAACTTCTTCATCTTCTCGCGCAAATCTTTTAGCTATTGAACCCTGAATAGCATTCCGGAGTTGTCTTCCAATGTTCTCAGTAGAAAATCCAAGTGATCTGCCTCTTTGATTTACACTTAAAATTGTCTCGCGTTTTCCATAAGGGATATCATCCTCAACGTTACTGATACCAGGGTAACGTTCCAGTAAATTAATTACCTTATTTGCCGCAAGCTTTAATTCATTAATATCAGACCCCATCAATCTAATATCTATATCACGGCCTGGCGGACCGCCTCTTACTTCTTGGATTGTTAATGTTTTAAGACCAGCAATACTTTTTACTTCGGCTCTCCATGCTTCAATAAATTGCCAGGTCCTAACCGATCTTTTATCAGCCGTAAGTAACTCAACAATCAGACCTCCAGCCGTATCATCAGTCGCACTTGATATCACAGAATTCATATTACCCGCGACTTTAACCCCCACTTTTATCAAGCTCATTTTGATTAGTTTTTCCCCCGAGCCTGATAGTTTCTTAGATACGCTATAAGCCGCCCGCTCAACCTCCTTTAACATTAAAACCGTTTGGTCTCGAGGGGTTCCTGAAACCATTTTAACGTTAACAACAATTTTATCAGATTCGGGAGTAGGGAAAAAATTAAACCCAATTCTCCCGCTTACTACGAGGCCAACTGCACTCAAAAATAATGCAACCACAAGGGCCAAAGTTGCATAACGCCACTCAATACTCAATAAAACGAGCTTACGAAATTTAACGTCCCTAAAATTAGAGAACCAATGATCAAAACGATCTCTAAATAGTTGATAAGCTTTAAAACCCGTGTATTTCATCGACATCCCGTGATTAAGATGACCGGGAAGGACATAAAAACATTCTAACAAACTCGCGAGTAAAACGGCTACTATAACTAACGGTATAGCAGAAATGACCTGCCCAATAATTCCCGCTATCAGTATTAATGGCAAAAATGCACATATAGTAGTAAGCGAAGCGCTTACCACTGGAGCAGCCATTCTCCGAGCACCCGTGATGGCCGCAGGAAGTGAGTTCAAGCCTGCTTGTTTTTGAAAATCGGCATGTTCACCAACGACGATTGCATCATCAACGACGATCCCAAGCGCCATGATAAGTCCAAACAAACTTATCATATTGATAGATTGCCCCGTGGCTAACATGACACCTAAAGTTGCCATAAAACAAATTGGAATCCCTAAAAGAACCCACAAAGCGACCGACGCTCTGAGAAAAACAAATAGAATAAGTGCAACAATAAACAAACCACCAATAGCGTTATACAGCAGCAAATTTATTCTCTCATCAAGAAGATCAGTAGCAGAATCATATCTTTCTAACGATAATCCTGCTGGTAGTTTTTTATTTGTATCAAATAAAAAGTCGTCCACTTTAGACGCAAGAACGAGTGCATCCGAATCCAGTGCGCGCATAAGGTGCAACTCTATAGCAGGGGAATTTCGCCGCAAAGCAACTGCATCAGTATCTTTGAAATCTTCTGTTACCCGGGCTATATCTGAAAGATAAATTTTACGACCATCTTCTAAAGATTTTATCTCCATCCGGCGCAGACTATCGGCATTTGTTAATAGGCCCAAACTTCTAACTTGGCGTAATCCCTGACCTACATTACCCGATGGAACGTCTACAGAAGTTTCTCCTATCTTCTTTGAAATATCACCTAAAGTTAAATCTAACCGCCTTAATGTTTTTTCTTGGGCTTCAACCCAGATCTCTTGATCTCGGCTTCCGAAAAGCTCTATTCTATCAATACCTCTAGCCAGGAGGTTATCTCTGAAACTCTTGGCATAAGCTTTGAGAGCAATCTCTGACATTTGACCCGAAACTATCAATTTAGTGATGGTCTCATAACGAACTATCCGTTTAATATTTGGCTTTAAGGTGTCAATGGGTAAAGTTGTAACTCGTGAAACTGCTGCTTCCACATTTGACAGTGCAGACTGCATATCGGTTGCGGCCTCAAATTCAATGACAAGAGAAGCTAATCCTTCAGTCGAAGTTGAACGGACCCTTTTTACTGAATCAAGAAACCGGACCTCAGGTTCCACAAGCTGGACTATATTTTTATCAATATCTTCAGAAATAGCTCCAGGCCATTCAATTGTCACGATCACCACATCAATACCAAAACTCGGCAGAAACTGTGAATTCATCTTTATGACACCCCAAACACCAGAGATGATCATCAGGACCATTATTAAATTTGCTGCTGTCGGATGCTTAGCAAACAAAGCAATTGGCCCAGATGTTATTACTGAACCTTTCTGATTTTTGTCCTCTCCCATCATTTAGATTCCACCAACAGACCATTTGCAATTTTTGGGAAAGGACGAGTAATTACCATTTTTCCATCTAATTCGGGGCCGCGGATCAATATGGAATTTTTTCCTCGCCGAACTTGGCTGATAGTAGCTTCTTTAACACGTCCTTTCTCAATTAGATAAACAACATTACTTCGAACAACTGCGGTATCAGGGACCTGAGCTACATTTTTATAAATCCTAGACGGAACTATTACTTCAACAAAAGCTCCGGGTCTGAGGGACGTAGTTAAATCGATATTGTTCAATCTAGCATAGACATCAACACCACCACCTGTAACATCTATTTCGGCACCCAGTCGCTGTATATCCGCCATATAATTAAATGCCCGATTTCCTATGCTCCATTTTACCTTAACTTCTTTCCCTATCAATTCTGAGCTTTGTGGATTATCTTTAGTTGTCTTCCCTTCGACTTTTAAAAGGCTTGAGAAGTCGCGTTCACTTAGACGAAATTTAACCTCGAGGCGTTTGGCTTCAATTAATCGAGCTAAACGTTCATTTGTAGAAATTCTTTGGCCCGCAGAGACACCAGCATTTGCAAGGAATCCATCGAAAGGGGCCTTTATCTCCGTCTCTTGAAGATTACGTTCAGCCAATTTTAATGCCGACCTTGCTCTCACTGCCGAAGCTTTCTGTTGATTAAGTCGGTTCTTCAACCTTAAAATCACTTGTTGTCGTATAGCGACATTCTTTGCTGTATCATTGTAAGAAATTTCAGCATCATCTAAAGATTTTCGAGAGGTAGAGCCCCGTTTTGCGAGTTTTTGACGTCGTTCTAAATCACGTTTACGGATAACTAACTGGGACCTGGTAATCTCAAGTAATTTTGTTTCGTATTTAATTTCACCTTCGGTCTCAGCTATTCGGGTGAGAACCTCACTCAGTGCTGCCTTACTGTCCTCCAATTTTATTTTGTAATCAAAAGGATCAATTTTGGCCAGAAGCTGACCTTTCTTTACAATCGAACCTTCAAAATAATTTGTACCAACTTCAATAATACGACCTGCAACCAGAGGCCTCAATTCAGCTTGGCTACCAGCAACAACGGTCCCATATACCTTTATTTCAGGCCTAAAACTTGAAACTTTAATTAACTGTGCTGAAACGGGCCATACCTTTTCAACAACTGGTTTGATAACCACCAACGGCGCGTTTAATTTTAATAGCACCAAAATGGTGACCCCTAAAATTACAATACCGGTAGCTAAACTAATGTGCTTAAAACGTTTGTTTGTTGTCATAATCTACTAACCAAATTTAATTCGCAAGACGTCATAACGAGTTTTAAATATCGAAGTTTAGGTTTAGGTTTAGGTTTACAATAACACTCTTATGAACCTTTTGATCGAAAGATTTGCTCAGTAACCCAACTATCATTACAACGCAAGACTTTAGGCTATTAGATTATTAATCTTTCGAAATGATGCGCGTCTCACCGATTTTCAAAACCCATATACGTTCTTCGGAAATATTAAGTTTTTTTGCTCCATCTCGGAAGCGCCGAACAGCGTCTTCTGGGGCATCATCACCAAGCTTGACAGTGCCCCAATGCATTGCAAGATGATTCCTTGCCTTTAACGCAGCCCCTATTCGAATACAATCTTCCGGAATGCAATGAACTCCGCGCATAACAACGCGGGGCAAAAATGCACCAATTGATAATAAGGAAAGGTCAAAACCACCGTGTCTTTTTGCAACGTCTGCATAGACTGGACCGTATTCAGCGTCCCCGCCAAAATAAACTCGAGTTCCGCTGAACCCTTCAATAGCCCAACCTGCCCAAAGGGTGTCATCAGTCGCGAATATCGATCTTTTAGACCAATGTATAACTGGTAAGGCCGTAAACCGAATTTGACCAACCGTTGCCGTCTCTTCCCAATCTAATTCAATAACTCTTCTATATCCATAATCCCGAAAATACTTTCCAATGCCTAGGGGTACCATAGCTGTGATCTTGTCCCGATTAGGGAGTGCCGCAATTGTTGGAAGATCAAGATGATCAAAATGACTGTGAGATATAACAACAAAATCAATGGGCGGAAGCTCGCCTATTGTTAGGGCTGGATCCACATAACGTTTTGGACCGAGTGGACGAACTGGCGATGCGTGACTAGAAAGCCAAGGATCGGTTAGAATAGACTTACCGTCAATGCGCAATAAAGCAGTCATATGGCCAAGCCAGGTGACAGTATTTTTCCCGGCAGTACTCTCTAAACCTTCAATAACTTTAGATTTTATTAAAATATGATCTGCCGGAATTTTAGGAGTATCTCCAAAAATTAGGTTGATCGGCTTGCTAATTAGCCAAGGGATACGCTGTATCCAACTATTTTTCTCTGGGCTCCCTAGGGGGTTACGAAACCCTTCCGTTGTGTGATGCCATGGCTTACCGGATATTTTCTCAGGAGACGAACAACTGCTTATAAAAAGTGTCAAAATGACAATAATTATGGATCCAATCAAATCCATGATTGGCTTAGCACCCCGCATCAATTCCCGCCGGTATGTTTTACTATGATTCAACTAGTATTCTTTCCGACAACCAACAGATTGCGCCACATAATATTAATTTTATAACAATAGATAGTATAAAAAAAACCACATCAAAAATGTTGTGGTTTTCAATCATTCAAAGAATTTTAACTATCCTGCGATCTCTATCTCCGCAAAGAAGTAGCTGATTTCTTCCATCGCCGTTTCTTGCGCATCTGAACCGTGAACGGAATTAGCTTCAATGCTCTCTGCAAAATCTTTTCGGATTGTTCCATCATCTGCATTAGCAGGGTTAGTCGCTCCCATAACCTTGCGATTTTTTGCAACGGCGTCTTCACCCTCTAATACCTGTACAACCACAGGGCCTGAAATCATAAAGTCACATAGCTCGCCGAAAAAAGCCCGCTCTTTATGGACAGCATAAAAACCCTGAGCTTGTTCCAGGGTTAATTGGAGACGCTTTTGTCCAACAATGCGAAGCCCTACCTCTTCAAACCGACCGTTGATTTGCCCCGTAAGATTACGCCGGGTCGCATCTGGTTTAATTATTGATAATGTGCGTTCTATGGCCATTGCCATGAACCTCTTCTGTTATTTAAAGGATTTACTCAATATCGGCGGATTGCCGAAAACCGAGAGCTTATAGCTTGATCGTTCACTGCTGGCAACTAATTATTTATTACAATTTCGATCATCTGAAGTCTTTCCGCGGAAGAATAGACGTGTTACACCGCGCCTCATGCTACACATTAATGATATGACTTATAGGGTTGGTGCGCGCGCACTTTATCAAAATGCTACGATTGCAGTACCAGATGGCCAGAAAGTCGGACTAGTTGGACGTAATGGCACTGGAAAAACAACACTATTTCGTCTTATCTTAGAAGAATTGATGCCAGATGAAGGTTCAATAAATATCAACCCAAAGCACAAAATTGGAACCGTTGCCCAGGAAGCCCCTGCCGGATCAGAAAGTTTATTAGAAACTGTTTTAGCTGCTGATGTTGAAAGATCATCACTTTTGCTAGAAGCTGAAACTGCAACCAATCCTAGTCGTATCTCCGATATTCATATTCGATTGGCAGACATCAAGGCCGAAACAGCTCCAGCACGTGCAGCCACTATTCTTTCGGGCCTTGGTTTTCTAGATACCGTTCAACATCGCCCATGCAGTGATTTCTCAGGTGGTTGGCGAATGCGTGTTGCCTTAGCAGCAACGTTATTTGCGGAGCCAGATTTGCTCTTACTTGACGAGCCTACCAACCATTTAGATTTAGAAGCGGTCTTGTGGCTCGAAAATTTTCTTAAACGATGGCGGGGTACATTGCTGGTAATTAGCCACGAACGGACCCTTCTTAATCAGTCTGTTGACCATATTATTCACCTCGAAAATGGTCATCTTACCCGCTATACAGGCGGATACGATTTTTTTGAAAAAACTAGACGTGAAAAATTAGTTCTCCAATCAAAAATGGCAGCCCGCCAAACAGCCGAACGCCAGCGCATTCAGTCCTTCGTTGATCGCTTCCGCGCTAAGGCCAATAAAGCCCGACAGGCCCAAAGTCGAGTTAAAATGTTAGAACGTATGGAACCAATAGCATCAGTTATTGAAGAAAAAACTATTTCTTTTGAATTCCCGCACCCACCGCTTCTTTCGCCGCCACTAATTGCCCTGAACAAAACCTCTGTGGGTTATGAACCCGGCAGTCCTATTCTTCAAGATGTGGACCTTAGAATCGATATGGATGATCGAATTGCCCTGATTGGCGCTAACGGAAATGGTAAATCTACAATGATGAAAATGCTGGCTGGACGCCTAACACCTGAAACGGGCAAGTTGATAAAATCAAAAAAATTAAAAGTCGGCTACTTTGCACAGCATCAGTCCGAGGAACTAAACCCAGACGGTTCCGCCTTTGATCATATTAGTGAACGGCAGCCGATGGAGCCTGCCGTGCGGCTCCGGGGTCATTTAGGCCGTTTCGGGTTTATTCAAGAACGCGCTGATACAAAAGTCCAGAATTTATCAGGTGGTGAAAAAGCGCGTTTATTATTTGCTCTCATGAGTTTAGAGAAACCCCACATTATGCTCCTCGACGAGCCGACCAACCATCTAGACATCGATTCACGTGAGGCGCTTGTTGAAGCCCTTAACTTCTATGAAGGTGCAGTGATCCTTGTTAGCCATGATGTCCATTTGGTTAGTTTAGTAGCCGATAGCCTTTGGCTAGTAGATGATGGAAAATGCGAAATTTTCGATGGAGATCTTGATGAATACGAAAAGCATTTACTCGAAACACGTTCGATTAAAAAGAAATCCAACAAAAAAAACTGTTCAGAAAGACTGGCGCGTCCAAAGGAAAATAAAAAAGAACAACGACGTCTAAGAGCTGAAAAGCGAGCTGAAACAATTAATTTGAGAAAAACCACGAATTTCGCCGAGAAAAAGATCGAATATTTAACTCACGATATCGAGAAATTAGAAGCAAAAATGTCAAATATCGCCTTCTACCAATTCACACCGGATGAAATTTCTAGATGTCAAAAAACACTTGGTACATTGAAAAAAGATCTCGCAGACACTGAAACAATATGGTTAGAATTGCATGATGCTCTCGAGCCAAGCGAACACTAGATAGGCAGATTAAATATGCCGCTTAAATTACCCCAAAATGAAATACTCTTTGTTAAGAATTGTCCTATAATACATCTTCATTAGATTTTATTCTGAGCATGCAATAATTATCGGAAAAGTAGGAACACTGGGATGAGTGCACCAGAGAAATTTACAGGGATTTTAACGCCGGTTATCACGCCATTTAAAGATGATTTATCACCGGACCCTTCACGCCTACTCAAACAATGTAAGTGGATGCTATCCCATAATGTAGGTCTAGCCGTATTTGGGACCAACAGCGAAGCCAACTCACTCTCTACGGATGAAAAAATTAATTTAATGGACTTTCTTGTTGATGGAGGTATAGACCCAAAGCGTATGATGCCAGGTACTGGCTGCTGTGCGCTTTCCGATAGTATTAAACTCACCAAGCACGCGGTAGAATTAGGAACAGGGGGCACATTGATGCTACCCCCCTTCTATTATAAAGGTGTGAGCGATGACGGCCTATATGCAAATTTCTCAGAAATTATCCAACAAGTAGGAAGTTCCGACCTACGTGTTTACCTATATCATATTCCTCCTGTGTCAAATGTACCTCTGAGTTTGGATCTCATTGGAAGATTGGTCAAAAAGTATCCTGATACAATTGTAGGCATCAAAGATAGCTCCGGTGACTGGAATAATACCAAACGTATGTTGGATACCGGCTGGGACGATTTCCGTATATTTGTTGGTGCTGAGACGTTTTTGCTAGAAAACATGCGTAATGGAGGCGCAGGTTGCATCTCTGCAACTGCTAATGTAAACCCTGCTGCCATACGTAATCTATTTATCAACTGGCAATCAGATCAAGCGGATAAGCTCCAAGAGGAGCTTGATATTGTTCGCAGCGTATTTCAAACCTATCCAATGATTCCAGCATTGAAAGCAGCAACAGCGCTTTATAGCCAAGACCCTAGCTGGTCTATAGTGAGACCCCCTCTTACTCCTCTAAATAACAAACAAATAACAGGACTTTCTCAAGCACTAAAACTTATAGACTTTACGATGCCTGGCATAAACAAAATTCAGAAACGATAATCTACTGTTTACCTGTCTCTTCCCATTTACCTTGTTCATTTTGCCGCCAATAATGTAGTTCATGGCCTGCTCCTTTTAAGGACTTCCATCGCTTCCTAGCTGCCATGACGGAGCCAGTATCATTACCATCAAATAAATCAAAGCATCGCTCAAAATTTGCTAAATCCTCTGCCTCAACACCATCAACTAAAAAAATAAAAGTTGCTCCATTTGGGTTCGCCGCATCAGTGGTTAACCAGATTGGCTGGTCCTCAGCCGATCCGTCCTTTTCAGTCCCATGCGGTAGCCAATTATCACTATATTGCGTCCAAAGAGCAGAACTTATGGACGTTAACCGGTCAACGGAGCAAGCTCTCACTAAAGCCCGTTTACCGGCATTAAGGGTATGTTCTAAAAGCCTGGGAAGAGCCTCTTCCAAATGGCTTTGTTGTAAATGATAAAATGCGACATTTGCCATCGTATTAAACACTATAATATTGAATTAACACACTCCAAAACCGAACAACAATTAAGTTTGGATGGGTTAAAAACCTTGTATGGATTTTAAATAAGCCTAATTCTCATAATTATTAGAAACCAAACGATCAAGTAATCGGACACCAAATGCCGTTCCCCCCTTTGGCACAGTGGGTTCATCGGATTTGGACCAAGTAACACCCGCTATATCCAAATGAGCCCAAGGTATTTCCCCAACAAAACGCTGCAGAAACTGAGCTGCTGTGATACTCCCAGCACCACGACCTCCGATATTTTGCATATCAGCAATTTGCGAGTTAATCATTTTATCATAAGCATCACTGAGTGGAAGGCGCCACAACCTCTCTTCGACGTCTTCACCTGCTCTCGTCAACCTTTCAGATAGCTGATCATTGTTAGAAAATAAACCGGCATGATGGCTACCAAGAGATACAATTATCGCACCAGTAAGCGTTGCGAGGTTGACCATAAATTTTGGCTTGAATCGCTCCTTAGTATAATGGAGCGCGTCGGCTAGGACTAAACGCCCCTCGGCATCGGTATTCAACACCTCAATGGTCTGCCCCGACATAGAAGTGACGATGTCACCTGGCCGTTGGGCGTTGCCACCAGGCATATTTTCCACGAGACCGACAACGCCCACTACGTTAACTTTAGCCTTACGACCGGCAAGGGCTTTCATCAAGCCTATAACAACACCTGAGCCACCCATGTCCCATTTCATATCTTCCATTCCAGCAGAAGGTTTGATCGAAATCCCGCCGGTATCAAATGTAACTCCTTTACCTACAAACGCTATTGGCTGAGCTATTTTTCCCCTTCCCTTGGGACCGCCATTCCACTGCATTACGACCAAGCGGGATTCGCGGACACTACCTTGGCCAACGCCTAGTAAAGCTCCCATCCCGAGGCGCCGCATCTGTGATTCTCCAAAAATTTGAACTTTTATGCCAAGTTTTTCCAATGTTTTAGCTTGCTTGGCCAGTGTATCTGGATAAAGAATATTTGGTGGTTCGGAGACCAAATCACGAGTAAAGAAAACACCATCCGCAATTTTAGCAAGACTACCATATTTCTTGCGAGCATTAGCAAAACCGGTACAAGCGATTCTAAGGGTTTTAATATTGGGTTTGTTTTCAGGTTTTAATTTTGTTTTGTATTTATCAAATCTATAAGAGCGCAAATTTGCACCAAATGCTATTTCACTAGCCATTTCTGCGGCGCTCAATTTAGCATCTGTTACAGCATCTAAAGCAACAACAACCAAGCCTTTTTTTGCTTGCAGCGTTCCAGCATAAATTCGCCCACCAAGCTTTTGCATTTCAAGAACAGTCATGTCTTTAGCTTTACCAAGGCCAACTAACATTACACGATCAAGCCTAGTACCTGCTGGAGCGATAACGTTTAAAGTTTGACCTTTTTTACCCTCAAAACGACTTCCGCGCACTGCGCGCGTAAGTGCGCCTCCGGTTTTTTTATCCAACTTAGCCGCAGATTCAGATAGTTTTCCATCTGAGACCGCAGTGACAACCACGATACCTGTTGATGGCAAACCATATTTTACAAATGATATTTTCATATGATCCTCAGTAAGATAAAATGTTCATAATATAATTTAGTTAATTTAGCTCTCGGTGGGATAAAGAAAAGGCCTAGTTTTCAATAATCGAATAAATAATCAATAGCTATTGATTAACTTCTTCTGCTACCTCCGCTCTATTATACTCTCCCTTTAACCACAATAAACCGCCAGGGAGTGCAAATATGATATTAATTAAACCAAGTAATACAGATACAACGAATGTATCGCCCTCAAGTATACCGACAAATGCGAAAGCCCCTACCATTGCTCCTTCTCGAACCCCCCAACCTGCAATAGAAATCGGTAAGGTCATAAATAAAATCACTGGTGGCATTAAAACCAAGCAATCCAAAATTGACACTTCAACCGATAAAGCACGAAACGTCAAATAAGCCGACATAGCCAATAAAATATTTCCAGAAATCCCGAGAAATATTGCCTTGCAAGCGTGTTGAGGTGATAGAAAAAGTCTTTTTGTATCTGAAGCTAAGTGCACTAACCCGCTTATGATGCGCCAAGTCTGGAAGCCCTTTGGCAATCGATCCAGTAACATTAGACCAACAATTCCAACCAACGCCATAACGGTTAGGGCAGGAAATAAATATTTGACTGGATCATCGCCAATGCGCGCAAGTAAGAATGGTTGACTTAGTATTACCAGCAGGATTAAACCTAAAATGGCTACAGCTCGTTCCAACATTACACCATTTATGGCACTTTTTAAATCAATACCCGTCTTTCTAGCTAAATATATTTTAAAAGCGTCTCCGCCAATAGTCGATGGAAGAGTCTGATTAAAAAATATCGAAATATAAATAATCTTAATGGCTATTCTAAAAGGTAAATCCGCCTTAATAGCATTTAATACAATTATCCAACGGGCAGTGTTATTAACAAGTAACACTGAAAGTATTATAATGGCCCCTAGTAGATAAAAAAATTTGATATCTTTATAACGTTCCACTGCAGCACCGAGGTCAAAATTGAATGCAATAAACCAAATCAATATCGCCGAAATAGCGAATTTCATTATAAAAAATAAAATTTTTTTATTCATAATAATCCCATAGCACCTTAGATACGATTTTTTTTTATTTTAATTAAAGTTCCCTTGATACAACTAATTATTTCTTAAAGCATGAAACAGTAATAAAAAGACCAAGATTATTAAAACTCTATAGTCTGTCGTTTACGCCCCCATGTGCCCGGAAGCCCATCAAAAATACCAGCGCATTTCTCGCCACATTTCTGACATTCACCACCAGGCGTCAACTTCCAAGTTGAGAGCTCATACCAGTCTCTTCCAATCAAGGTTTCACCGCAGCGATGGCAGTAAGTGCTTGATCCACTAAAGTTATGGATATTGCCTAAATAGACGTAACGCAGCCCATGATTTTGTGCAATTTCACGAGCTTTAAATAATGTGCTTGGTGGGGTATTAGATTTATCCAACATTTTCCAATCAGGATGAAAAGCTGAAAAATGGAGCGGAACGTCGGATCCAAGATGCTCTTTAATCCATTCGCACTCTTCGTTAATTTCCCGCTCAGAATCATTTTCACCTGGAATTAAGAGTGTCGTTATTTCAAACCAAACTTCAGTCTCATGTTTAAGATATTTCAAGGTTTCCAGTATATCATTTAAATGCGCCGAACATACGTCTCTATAAAATCGCTCAGTGAAAGCCTTAAGATCAATATTTGCTGCATCAATATGCTTAAAAAACTCGGCCCGAGGATCCGGAGAAATATAACCCGCAGTAACGGCAACTGTTTTAATATTCTTTTCATGACAAGCCTGAGCAACATCAATAGCATATTCTAAAAAAATAGCAGGATCGTTGTAGGTAAAGGCCACACTTTTACAGCCTCTTTCTTCAGCAATCTCGGCAATTTTTTCAGGGCTCGCTTTATCCGCCAGCTTATCCATCTCCCTGGATTTAGATATATCGTGATTTTGGCAAAACTTGCAGGTTAAGTTACAACCAGCCGTACCGAAGGAGAGTACGGGAGTGCCTGGCAAAAAGTGGTTAAGTGGCTTTTTTTCTATAGGATCAATGCAAAAACCTGAAGAACGCCCATAAGTCGTTAAAATAATTTCTTTATCCTGACAAGCGCGCACAAAGCACAGACCACGTTGTCCTTCGTTAAGCTTACATTCACGCGGACAAACGTTGCATTGAATGCGACCATCATCGAGTGATTCCCAATATTTAGTTTGATGGTT
>LWDU01038909.1_pt1 | contig 44290 bp, 30 predicted proteins | sample 727161 | NCBI WGS metagenome assembly LWDU01 (sample SAMN04566230, study PRJNA314399) | hydrothermal vent metagenome | isolation source: deep sea hydrothermal plume seawater | place: Mexico: Gulf of California, Guaymas Basin | collected 2004-07-11
AATCCATCTGCATCTGGGCCACCCGATCGCGCACCACGGGGTCAGAAATACGGCCATCGATTTCGCCGCAATAGTCCTTGGCGAGTTCCGGAGCGCCCCGGCTCAGGCCACCCCCGAGCCCAAGCCCCATGCCGCCGATCATCGATCGCTCGTGCTGGAGCAGGCGCTTGGCGATGGTCCAGCCGCCGTTGAGATCACCGATAAGCTGGTCCTTGGGCACCTTGACGTCCTGAAAGAATGTCTGGCAGAAGGGCGAGGATCCGCTGATGAGCCCAATCGGCGAAACGGTTACGCCCGGACTCGCCATATCGAAGAGCAGGAAACTGATGCCGTCGTGCTTGGACGCCTTGGGATCGGTACGCACAAGACAGAAAATCCAGTCCGCCTTGTCGGCGTAGCTCGTCCAGATCTTCTGGCCATTGACCAGGTAGTGGTCGCCCTTGTCCTCGGCCCGGGTCTGCAAGCTGGCCAGGTCCGAACCCGAACCCGGCTCGCTGTAGCCCTGGCACCACCAGATCTCACCCTTCACGATCTGGGGGAGGAAATGCTTCTTCTGTTCTTCACTCGCATATTCCAGCAGCGCGGGCCCCAGCATGGAAATTCCGAAACTCGTGAGCGCCGGCCGGGCATGGGCCGCGCGCATCTCCTCCTGGAGCACTTTCGCCTGGGCCTTGTCGAGCCCGCCGCCCCCGTATTCGCTGGGCCAAGTCGGGCATGTCCAACCCTTTTCCCCCATGCGGTCGAGCCAAAGCTTGCGGTCGTCGCTGCGGCCCTGGCCCGCGCGCCCCCCCCACTCGATTTCATCGGGGGATTCGACTTTCTCTCGCATGGACGGAGGACAATTTTCCTCGAGCCAAGTCCTCGCTTCTTCTCGGAACGTTTCCAGATCGGCCATTCTCGCCAATACCTCCTCGGATCCCTGGATCAATGGATGAATTCGTGTGTGGGTTCGTGGATGAATTCGTGAATGGATCAATGCTTGGGCCCATGGGCTGAGCCAAGAGACGCGGCGAAAAGTCTTTCGACTTCCGGGGCGTCCTTCTCCGCTTCTCCAGAACGCCAGAACCCGCGACGCCATGCTGGGCGGAGAGCCTTCGGGCCGGCAAACTCTGGCATATAGAGTGCCAATATGCCAGTTCTCCCCACCCCGGAACGCCGACATCGCAAAGGCGATCTCAAGGCATGCGAAGACGAATGCGCGCCGCCAGACCGGGCGAACCGGGCCCCCGTGAAGACGCACGGGCTTCCCGGACAGCCGGCACGACTCGCCCGATCGACGCGGCCCCGCCATCTCCCGAGGCGTGCATGGCCGCGACCAGCGCCTCGGCGTCCGGGGCGGCCACGCCCATCAGCAACCCGCCCGAGGTCTGCGGGTCGAAGAGAAGCGCCTCGAAGGCGTCCGCCCCGGGTTGGACAGCTTCGGGGCCCATCACCGGCGCTGCGAGAACCGTCGGTTCGAGAATCGCACTGCGCTGCCCGGCATTCTGCTCGAAAAAACTACTGCGCAGCCCTCGCACCGTCAGATCCAGCGCGCCGGGCAACAGCGGAAGTGCCGACGCATGGATCTCCGCCCCCACGCCACTGGCGGCGAGCATTTCATGCAGGTGCGCGGCCAACCCGAAGCCGCTCACGTCGGTGCACGCGCTGACGTTGAATTCGAGCGCCAGGGCGGCCGACGACGCGTTGTCGCGCACCATGCTGGCCATCGCCGCTTCCATCCATCGCGAAGACGCCAAACCCCGGGCATCCGCCGCCAGTAGGGTTCCCGTTCCCAGGGGCTTGGTGAGCACGATGACATCGCCGGGCTCGAGCCCCCCGAGACCGAGCACCCGCCCCCTCGGCGCCGCGTCCCCGGTCACCGAAAGTCCGACGAAGAGTTCGGGACCGGCCGTGCTGTGCCCGCCCACGAGGGAAACACCCAGAGGGTCGAGGGCCGCCCGCACTCCGGCGAGGACCTGATAGAGAACTTCTTCGTTCTGCCCCGGCGTGCCCCGGGGCACCGTGACCACCGCAAGGGCGTGACGGGGACGCGCTCCCTTGGCGAGCAGGTCGCTCACCGCATTGACGGCGGCCACCCGCCCCACGCACCAAGGGTCGTCGGCGAAGGCCCGAAAGGCATCGACGGTCGCCAGCACGAGATCGCCCCCGGGCGTACGAAAGGCCGCGGCGTCGTCCGCCACGGCCAGGCCCAGAAGAACGCTGGGGTCGGGGGGAGCCGGGTCGAGGCGCGCCAACGCGGCGCGCAGGGGCGATGGGCCGACCTTGGCCGCGCACCCCCCACATTCCATTTCCGGAATTCCCTCGCCCCCCTCAGCCGCACCCGCCGAAGCCGAAGCGAATTTAGGAGTCGGCCGACCGGCGGGATCCAGCACCTGGAAGTTGCGCATAAAGCGTCGGTCGATCCAATCCTTGAGGCGCCACATCGCGCGCCCCGTTAGCCCCATACCCCACTTGCCCCCGATGGCACGCCCATCGCCAAGATTGAGCAAAGCCAGAAAATCGCGTTGAGGTCGATAGGCGCGCAGCCGCTTCTGCGTCAGAACGGCACGCAGGTTCCGATCGAGAAGCGGCCCCGAGCGCACGGCGTAGACCCCCGCGCGCGGAACCCAGGGATGCTCGATCAGGTGCGCGCAGTCACCGACGGCAAAGAGTTCGTCGAAGCCCTCGACCTGAAACGTCGAGCGCACCCGAACAAAACCTTCTTCATCGCAGGGAAGAGCGCTTGCAGCCAGAAATTCGTGCGCCGCCGGGCCCGTGGCCCAGAGCACGAGATCGCACGGAAGAGCGCGGGGATCCGAGGCCTCGTCGACGATGAGGATTTCCGACGCCCTGGCCTCCAGGACTTGGGTATCGAGCCGAAGCGAGATGCCCCGGCGCATCATCTCGCGTTCAACCCTTCCAGCCAGGGCGCGGTGGCCCCCCGAAAGAATCTCGGGACTGGAGGCGACGACGGTCACTTCCGCGGGGCAACCCGACGCGCGCAGGCGCGCGTCGACGCAAAAGGCCACCTCAACCCCGGCCGTTCCCGCCCCCACCACCACCACACGTGCGGGCGCGGCCGACGCCGCCCGGGCAACCAGCCATGCCTCGACCTCGACGACGAAGCGCGCGATGGGGCGAGTCGCCACGCCGTGCTCGATCATCCCCGGAAGGTCGCTTCCGCGAATCGTCGACCCCACATCAAAACTCGCGACGTCGTAAGGGATCGAGGGTCGGCCCTTCAATTCCAGGCGACGGGCGACCGGATCGACCCCCGTCACCCCAGCGTGGATGCAGCGCGCCCCCGCCCGGCGGGCCAGAGGCAATAGGTCGATGATCAGATCTTCGGGGGCGTAGTCGCCGGCCACCAGGCCCGGCACCATCCCCGAATAGACGGCTTCGTGGCGGTCCAGCACCAGGGTCAGGTGAACATCGGCCAGGGGCGCCATCATCCAACGCCGGAGAACCTGGACGTGGGCGTGCCCCCCGCCCACCAGCACGAGTTCATGCTTTTCCTGGCGCTCGCTTTTCGACATGCCCTTGCCGGGCGTCATTTCAGCCATCCCCTGATCGTCGACCCCCCTGGACTGCCGATCATCCCAGATCATATAGCAGCGCCACGGACCACCCTGTACTCTTCAAAACTTTCGGGAGATCTCCTCTGCATTCGTTCCCACGTTCAGTGATCGGAGACCTGCTGCGCATCCAGGATCGCGACGGTTGGCTGGGCGAGCAGCCTCTGCGAGACCTTGCCGCGGAGCGTGGGGTGCCGCTCCATGTACTGCAGGGATTGGCTTCCTTCTATACCTACTTTCGACGCCAGCCTCCGCGAGCGGTTGAAATCGAAGTCTGCCGTGACCTGGCCTGCCAACTGGCGGGGGGCCCCGAGGCCTGCACGCGGCTTCGCTCGGCCCTCAAGGGCCGGGACGATGTGGCGATCCACGAGGTTTCCTGCCTCGGGCGCTGCGACCGCGCGCCGGCGGGCGTCATCACGGGCGCCGGTTCCGGCGCCGGCATTCGTGCGGGGGCGGTCATCGAGACTTCGCAGACCGAGGCGGTGCTCTCCGCCGTCGAGCAGGGTGCCACCGCCCCGGCTCACAGCCCGGGCAACTGGCAAGCCGCGGACCCGTATTCGAATCCTGAGATGGCCCCCTATGCGACCCTGCGCTGCGCCTTGCAGGGCGACCCCGGGGACTTGCCCGCCGTGCTCGAAGCCGCCGGGTTGCGCGGAATGGGGGGCGCGGCGTTTCCCACCGGGCGCAAATGGTCGTTGGTGGCGGAGGCCCCCGCCGGTCCCCGGCACGTGATCGCCAACGCGGACGAGAGCGAACCCGGCGCTTTCAAGGATCGCGAAATCCTGCGCGACCTCCCCCACCTGCTCATCGAGGGCATGGCGCTCGCCGGCTACGCGATCGGCGCAAAGCGTGGGATCATTTTTATCCGCCACGAATACGAAGCCGAGCGTCAGGCCGTAGAGACCGCGCTCGACCACGCGCGTACCACCGGCGCGTTGGGCCAGGCAATCTTCGACACCCCCTTTGATTTCGAAATCGATCTCTTCGTCTCGCCCGGCGGGTATATCCTCGGCGAAGAGACCGCGCTGCTCGAATGCCTCGAGGACCGCCGCGGCGAACCGCGAAACAAGCCGCCCTTTCCCGGGGTCTCGGGACTCTTCGGCCAGCCCACGCTCATCAACAATGTCGAAACATTTGCCCATGCCACGGGAATACTCCATCACGGAGCCGACTGGTGGCACGGCCTGGGCCGACCGGGTTTCTCCGGCCACAAGTTCATGAGCGTGAGCGGCGATGTCGACCGATCCGGGGTCCACCTGGTCCCCTTCGGAACGCCCCTGGGCGAACTCCTCGACCGCTGCGGGGGCATGCGGGCCGGCCAAGAACTGCTTGCCGTCGCACCCGGCGGCGCATCGAGCCGGTTCCTGGGGGCCGATGCCCTGGAGACCCCGATTGACTTTCAAACCTTCAGCGACGCCGGTTCCATGCTGGGGGCGGGAGCCGTCGTCTTCGTTTCGGATCAGCAGAATCTTCTGGAGGTCGGCCTCAGCGTGACGCGTTTCTTTCGCAACGAATCCTGCGGCAAGTGCGTGCCCTGTCGAATCGGCACCGAAAAGGCCGTGCGCTGGATTGAGTCGACAGGTGCGGTTGGCCCGGAAGAGCGCGAGCGCCTGGCCGAATTGCATTCGACTCTCGCGCGCACCAGCATCTGCGGACTCGGTCAAATCGCCCTGGAGCCCCTGCTTTCCCTGGCCGAACGTTTCCCCGAACGAATGCGCGGGGACTGAGGCCTTGGCGATCACCGGCATCGTACTGTGCGGCGGACGCTCTGCGCGAATGGGCCGGGATAAACCCTGGCTCCCCTGGCGAGGCCGACCCGTTCTCTGTCACGTGGTGGATCGCCTGGCCGAAGCCGTCGACCAGGTCCTCGTGGTATCGGCCCCGGGCCAGCCCCTTCCCTCGACCCCGGCCCAGCGCGTCGAAGACCACGAAGAAGGGCTCGGCCCCCTCGCGGGCCTGTGCGCGGGCCTCGCGGCCAGTGGGCCGGGGCTTGCCTTCGTGACGGCGGCCGATGCCCCGTTCTTGACCCCCGACTTCGTGCGGGCAGTGCTCGCCCCGGGGCACGCAGCGGCCCCCGAGGCCGAGGGCCGGGTGCAGACTCTGTCGGCCGCTTACCCCACCGAAGCGGGGGAAGCCGCGCGCAGCCTGCTCGACCAGGGGCGACGGCGCCCCCTTGACTTGCTCGAGCATTGCGATTTCGAGCGCCTGGCGCTGTCCAGCCTGCCCGATCCGGAATCGGTTCGTGGTTTCAATACGCCTGGCGAATACTTGGCCGCGGCCCGCGCCGATCGACCGGATGGCCTGGCGTGGGTAGCCCTGGGCGATTCGGCGGGCGACTCGGGCTCAGCGGTGTCTGGCGGAGAGCCACGCGAAGTCGAGATCGGAACCCTCGGCGAGGTCCTGATGGCCGCCGGGGCCGACGCGCGCGTGCTGGAAGGGGACTCGCTCTCTCCCCACTACGTGGTCTGCCTGGACGGACGAACTCGAGTCCGAGATTCCCGAATCCCGATTGGGGCCGGCGAAAAAATTACTGTGCTCGACGAATCCAACCTGGGCGGCGCGTGATGGACGCGACCGTGGTTGCCACCCTCGGCGATGGAGACTAAAGAAGGATCATGATCGAACTCACCATCGATGGAATCCGCGTCAGCGTCGCCGAGGGAACCACCCTCTTCGACGCCGCCCGAGCCGCCGGGATTGAAATTCCCGTGCTCTGCCACGACGACCGGTACGACCCCGTCGGCGTGTGCCGGATGTGCACCGTCGACGTGGGCGAGCGGACCCTGGCCGCCGCTTGCGTGCGCCGGTGTGAGGCCGACATGGAGGTCAAAACCCAGACCGCCGAAATAAAAGGCCACCGCCGCAATCTCGTGGATTTGCTCATGGCCGATCAACCCGACCCCACATCCGATGCCCGAGGATCGAGCCTCGGCGACAATGCCCTGCTGACTCTGGCGCGACAATACGATGCCTGGGGAAATGACTGGGGCGCTGGCCCCGAGCGCCAGGCGGATACGAGCTCACCTGTGATCGCCGTGGACCATGCCGCCTGCATCCTGTGCGACCGCTGCATCCGCGCGTGCAACGATATCCAGGGCAACGATGTCATCGGGCGAACGGGCAAGGGCCACGCCGCGCGCATCGGCTTCGACCTCGATACCCCGATGGGGGCGAGCACCTGCGTCTCCTGCGGCGAGTGCGCCGCAGCCTGCCCCACCGGAGCGCTGGTGGACCAACCCCTGGACCTTCCCCTTCGCCCAAGGACGGAACTCGACCCCGTGGACACGGTCTGTCCCTATTGCGGCGTGGGCTGTGCGCTCACTTACCACGTGGACCGCCCGCAGAACCGCATCGTCTTCGCCGAGGGTCGGGAGAGCCCGGGCAACCAGGCCCGGCTGTGCGTCAAGGGCCGATACGGCTGGGATTACGCCCAACACGACCAACGTCTGACCCGGCCCCTGATTCGGCGGGAGAGTGCGTACCCCAAAGCGGCGCTCTCGAAGGAACTCAGTGGCCAGGCCAACTCGGGCCCGGGCAAAGGAGAACGCCGAAAACCCGGCGGCCTTGTCGACTACGACGAAGTGATGCCCGCGTTTCGCGAGGCCAGTTGGGAAGAAGCTCTCGAACGGGTGGCGACTGGGCTTTCGGGGATTCGCGACCAGCATGGGGGCGACGCCCTCGCGGGATTTGGCAGCGCGAAGTGTTCCAACGAAGAGGCCTATCTCTTCCAAAAATGGATCCGGGCGGGCTGGGGGACGAACAACGTCGACCACTGCACGCGGCTTTGTCATGCCTCCAGCGTGGCGGCGCTGCTCGAAGGCATCGGGAGCGGCGCCGTGACCACGACCTACGGGGATGCGCTCAACGCCGAGGTACTTCTGGTGGCGGGATCCAACACCACAGCGAACCATCCCGTGGCCGCGACGTTTTTCAAGCAAGCCCAGAGGGCGGGCACCCGGTTGATCGTTGTGGATCCTCGCCAAGGTCAGATGGCCGATCAGGCCGACTTCTATTGCCGCATCAAACCGGGCACCGACGTCGCCTTCTACAATGCGATGATGCACGTCATCTTGGCCGAGGGTCTGACCGACGAAGCCTATATCGCCCAGCACACCGAAAACTTCGAGGCCCTGCGGGAGGGCGTTGCCCCGTACTCGCCCGAGCAGGCCGCCAAGATCTGCGGCGTGGGAGCCGAAACCATCCGCGAAGTCGCGCGGGCCTTCGGCCGCGCCAGCGGCGCCATCATTTACTGGGGGATGGGCATCTCTCAGCACGTCTATGGAACCAACAATGCGCGCTGCCTGATTGCGCTGGCCTTGATGACCGGAAACGTGGGCAAGCCCGGCGCCGGGCTTCATCCCCTGCGCGGCCAGAACAATGTCCAGGGCGCCAGCGACTCCGGGCTGATCCCCATGGTGTTTCCCGACTACCAATCGGTTCAGGACGAAGCCATCCGCGAGAAATTTGAACAAGCCTGGGGGACATCCCTTTCGCCGGAACCTGGATTGACCGTGGTGGAGATCGTGCACGCCGCCCTGCAAGGCGACGTAAAGGGCATGTACATCATGGGAGAAAATCCGTTTCTCTCGGACCCGAATATCAATAAGGTGCGCAAGGGCCTGGGCAATCTCGAGTTTCTCGCCGTGCAGGACATCTTCCTGACTGAGACCGCTGAGTTCGCCGATGTGATTCTGCCCGCGAGCTCCTATATGGAGAAACTCGGCACCTACACGAATACCGATCGCCGGGTACAAATCGGGCGACCGGTGCTCGATCTTCCCGGCGAGGCCCGGCTCGATTGGCAGATCCTTTGCGATCTCTCGACCCGTATGGGTTACCCCATGCACTACGAATCAACCGAAGAAGTTTTCGCCGAATTCGCGGGCTTGACCGATGCGTACGCGACGCTCACGTACGCCAACCTCGGCCCGACAGGGAAGCTCTGGCCCAACCCCGATCCCGAGACCGACGATGGCCCCGTGGTGCTTTTTGGCGAAGGTTTCCCCACCGCCAACGGCCGGGCAAAATTCGTCCCCGCAGCGTGGTCGGCGGCGCCGGAACTCCCCGACGATGACTACCCCTTCGTGCTCAATACCGGGCGGCTGCTCGAGCACTGGCATACCGGCTCCATGACCCGCCGGGCCAAGGCGCTGAATCAAATCGAACCCGAAGCCTTCGCGAGCCTTCACCCCGAAGATGCCGAGGAACTCGGCATTCGGGAAGGCGACTTCATCGAAGTGGCCAGTCGCCGGGGGAGCATTCGCCTCGCGGCTCGGCTCAGCCCGCGAGACAACCGCGGGGCGGTCTTCATCCCCTTTCATTTCCGGGAGGCCGCCGCGAACCTGCTCACCCTCGACGATCTCGACCCGGATGGGAAGATTCCCGGGTTCAAGTTTTGCGCGGTTCGGGTATCGCCGATCACCGATTAGCCTTCGCCGAGATCCAGCCTCGCGTCTATTCGGCGGGGTCGAGGAATCCCTTGAGGCCTCGGCGACTGTTGGGGCCCAAGAAAATCTGCTCCAACACGCCCACACCCTCGTCGGATCCGCTCCGCGCATGCACCACATGCTGCACGTGTTGGTTGTCCAGGGCGTTGTCGTCGGCCTCATCGCATTTCCACGATTCTCCCGCCATGGCGAGATCGCCCTTCCAGCGGCCGTGTCCCCATTCGGGGTGCCCATAGCCGATGCCCTTCATGCGAAAGCAGAGTAGGGGATTCAATTCGATTTCCTCCTGGCGGCCATCCGAATGGTCGAGGATGAATTCGGCCCGGCTGACCCGGCGCGTCCCGGGCACAAATTCGAGTCGATGTGCGAGGGCGGCCACGGGCTGAGCGTTGGGATCCTCGATGCCGGGCAGATCGTCCGGGCTCGCGTAGGTAGGCATCACCATGCCATCCCAATGCCACGCCTTGCCGTAGTCATTCTCGAAGAGCCCGGCGTGGGTGCAGCGATTTTTCCAATGCAAGGGTGCCCAGAGAAAATAAACCTGGGGAACTCGCGTGGGCGGCGCACCGGGAGGAGCCGGATCGCCGACGGGGCGCACACCCCAAGAACGATCCTTCGTCCCGTACACCCGGTCGGGATTGATCTGCAAGGACTGGCCCGCGTATCGAATTTCGCCCCGCCAAAAACCGAATTGATTGAAACGGGTGGCGTGCATCTGGATGCCGCTATCTCGAGCTGTTCGTTGGTGCCCCTCGGCGAAACTCGCGGTTCGCGGGATCCAATCGAGTTGGCAGGCGATGCCGGTTTCGTTTTCGTCGAGGGTCACTCGGAGCGATTTCATCGGCTCGAGAATATCGATCCGAAACGGCCCCACTTCGATTTCCGAGGGTTCCATGGGCGCCCGGCGCGAGGCATGGAAAGCGTATTGCACCCCGTCGCGGACAAGGCTGAACCCGCAATCCATGATGCCAAGGTTCGGGTACAGGGCCGCGCCAATTCCAAAATAGAATTCGCCATCTCCCGCGTAACCGTTGAACCAGTACCGATCGTAGGCGTGGCGATCCGTGGTCGCGGGAATTCGAATGGGATCCGTTGTCTGGTGAATCGGGTAGTCGTCGAAGCGGGAAAGCATGGGTTCACTCCTTCTCGTCAAATTTCGGACTCCCGGGATCGCAACCCGGCACCGGGCGGACACGCCAGTCCTCGAGGACCGGAGCCCGGACCCACGCCATCTGGAGAATCCTCAATTCTAACAGACGAAAAACCGCGAGCCCTCACCAGAGTAGAATCCGAGCGCACGTATTTTCTTCAACGCCAAGCATCTAGCCCTGGGGATGGTAGGCCTGATTGCGGGCGAGCCGCGGAGAGCTGATCGGCGGCGGCGGCCCCCGGCGACGTTGGGGCGGGCCCGTGAAGGAGACGACCACGCAGGGCATGGCGTCAAAGATCCGGCGCGCTAAATAAAACGGACCCCACCAAGGCAGACCCAGCTTCCGATTGAGTCGCACCGCCCCCAAGAGGAAGCCGAATCGACGCCGGGGAAAACCCGGACGCAGGGACCAACGATCCACGAAGGCGAAAAGATGGGGGAGACGCTCTTCGCGGTCGCCAAGCACTCGGGCGCGGCCGGGAATATCAAAACCCAGCCCTCCCTCCACGGTATGAATTTGGACCTCGGGGTTTCGGGCTAGGCTCGCCACCCAATCCCGCTTACCCGGGAAACCCGAGAGCACCACTTCACCCCCGCCCGACCAACCGTACGTGGTTTCCAAAGTCCTCGGCGTTCCATCCCGGCGAGCGAAGGTTGTCCGCAGAGCGAAACTCTCGCCCAGGATGACTTTCAGGTCTTCGGGAATTTTGGGCGTTTCGGACATCTCGGGCATCTCGGGCATTGGGGAGCGAAGCCTAGCCGTGGTTGTAGCGGCCCGCCCCAGCCCGCCCCTCTTCGCGTCGAGGCCGAAAATCGGCCAGTGCTCGCGGTGGGCCCTCGAGTGCGCGAATCTCGGGGCCTTTCAACGATGACCACTCGAGCGACGGGAAAGGAACTCGACTCCCCATGGGCTTCTACGAAAATCGCATTCTCCCCATCATGATCAACAAGGCTTGCGCGGGCCCACCCATTCTCAAGCAGCGTCAAAAAGTCGTCCCTGCGGCCGAGGGACGAGTTCTGGAAGTGGGCATGGGTTCCGGGATCAACCTGCCCTTCTACGACCCCGAACGCGTGGAATTCGTTTGGGGTCTGGAACCCTCCGAGGGAATGCGAAGACTTGCTGGCGAGCGCATCGCGGCCGCGCCCTTCGAAGTCAAGCTGCTCGATCTCCCAGGAGAGTCTATTCCCCTCGATGACAAGAGCGTCGATACCGTGCTCCTCACTTTCACCCTGTGCACGATCTCGGACTTCAGGCAAGCCTTGGCCCAGATGCGAAGAGTGCTGAAGCCCGGGGGCAAGCTCCTCTTCTGCGAGCACGGCGAAGCTCCGGATGAGTCGGTTCGCAAATGGCAGAACCGCATCAATCCACTCTGGAAGAAGATCGCCGGCGGCTGCAACCTGAACCGGCCCATTCCCCACTGCCTCGAGGAGGCGGGCTTCGCCATCGAGAACCTCGAAACCCTATATCTCCCCAACACCCCGCGGATCGCAGCGTTCAACTACTGGGGCCACGCCAGCCTGGGTTGACGCAATTCGCCCCGAGTTATGCCGCACTTGGTGGCGGCACAAAGGTCAGCGATACGAAAGTCGCTGCCTCGACGCGTTATCTTGCCGCGCTATCCGACGCGCTATCCGACCCGCTGCTGACGACGACGCTGCAGCCGTGCGAGACCGACGATTCCGGCCAAGAGCAAGACTCCCGCGCCGGGTTCGGGCGTTGGAGTCGGGTCGCAGGGATCGCCCAGGCCATCCATATCCGTATCGATTTGGTCGTTGTTCGCCAGTGCCGGGCAGTTGTCCGGGCTATCCAGGAAAAGATCGCGATCGCGATTCAATGCCATGCGCGTGCCCGAACCCGCCGGAACGCACGTGAAGGTTACGTCGGTGGACGCGGCGAGTGTTCGCAGAGCGGCCTCTGTGGTGGAAGTCCCATCGGAGGCATCGAAAGTCGCGCTCCCAGGGGCCCCACCCGTATAGAGCCAACCCATGGGTTCACCTGTGACCGTGGCCTTGGCGATCAGGTCACACTCGGTAACGACGCCCCCCAGGATCTCGGAGGTAAAGGGCGCGGCGGCGCGCTGGATGAGAAGGGCCAGTCGCGCATCGGTATCGGCATTGCTGCTGGATGAGAGGGTGATCTGTTGGCCAGTGATGGGCGGGAGATCCGAGTCGAAGACCAGCATGAAATCTTCCATCTCGGGAATCTGGACCGCGGGATTGTCGAAACCCGTGCCGTTGTTGAAGAGGTCGTTGAAGACCGAGGCGCGGAAGAAGCGAAACATGGTGTCTTCCGACCCGTCGTGCAGGAACCCGAAACCGCGAATCTGGTCGCCCTGGTGTGTGTGATCGCCTCCCGGCGTCTCGAATCCGGTGTCCGGGCTGCCGAACATACCGACCTTCTGATACATGTTGCGAAGATGGGCGACCTTGAAGATCTGGGTTTCGTTCTCGAAAGTGCCATTTGTACTGGTACCGAACCGGCCTAACGAAGCATTGAGTTCGTGACATCCATTGCAGGTAAAACCCTCTTCGGGGTTCGCAATGCCCGCAAGACCATTCAGCGCGGGGGTGTCCACCAAGCCGTCCGAGCGCCGGGGCCCGAAATAGAAATCAAAGCCTCCCTGCTGGGAGGGGGTCAGGGAGCCGTCGAGATTTCGCACGGGGTTGGGGCTCAGGGTCATCTTCAGGGCGAAGTCTGTGAAAGCTTGCATTTGGGTCGGCGTCAAGTTGCTCGATCGACCCAGAAGGCCGGAGAAGGCCACGATAAAATTATTGAACGAAATGTTCGTATCGGTGGCATTGGTTCCCATCACGCCCGTGGAGCGATCCCCGCGCCAATGCATCGCGCCGCTATTGGGCAAGCCCTTCAGGGGCTGGGTGGTCATCGGGCCCTTCATGGGATGTATTTGGTGGTTGCCCGCGCCTCCATTGAGCAGCGAAATATCCGGCCCTCCCGCCAAGGCGAAGAAGGGGAAAAGAATCGAAAAATTGATGGGCATCGGGTTATCCACCACCACGTCATCGGGGTTGCCCAGATCCCACGCCAGGTGGTCCATGTCGCCGAAAATATGGCAACTCGCGCAACTCTCAGCACCGTTGGCCGAAGTCGCGAGGGCGTCGTAGAGAAATGGACGTCCCGCCACGACGCTCGCCGACTCGGGGTTGTGCAGGAGAATATGGTGGGTTTCGGTCCGGGTCGCGGTATCGACGACCGAGACGCCATTATCGAATCGAGTGGCCACGTAGAGAGTCGAGCCGTCGGCCGAGAGCGCTAGCCCCGCTGGACCGCCGGCCGTCAGGCCTACATGATGCGTTTCTTGAGGAAGGGTCTGCACTTCCTTGGGAACGAAGGTGTCGGCCTCCAGGGCCGCGACATCGAAGATACCCACCTTGGCCGAACTGAATGCCGCCAGGTAGAGAGTGGATGTCCCCGACTGGGAATCGTGATGAATCGCCATCTCGAGAGGCGTGGAAAGGCTCCGGGCTGCGAGCGTATTGTCGAAGGCCGGGTCGCTCGCCAAGACGGAAAAATCCGTGATGTGCTTGTTCAGGTGCCGCGCACCCGCGGTGGCATCGCTCGAAGTATTGGGGGCGGCGATCACGGTAATCCTGGATTCCGCGATATGACCCTGGACGGTAGTCCCTCCGAGTATGCCCTCGCCCTCGAAGCGAACGTGGTTCTGCGCCTCGGTATTGCTGACATAGAGCGTTCCGTTGTTTGGATGAACCACCATGTTGAAAAGGGTCGTCCCCACATGGGTATGAAAAGCAACCTCAGCCAGCGAGTCGGCATCGATGGCGAAGACATCCTTATCGGGCAACGTAAAGCGGACGCCGTTGGTCCAATTCCGATTCTGTCCATCCCTGAACTGGCTACTGGCTTCATCCCATTTCACGATTACGCCCACTTCCGGAGCCAGGATGCCCTCAACATTATTTGTTGGGCCCTGCATACCCCCCGGAACCTGCCCCGCCGGCAGACCACCGGGGCTGGTAATTCCATCACCCCCGCACGCCGTGGTGCCAAAGCCGTCGCACACAACGCCTTCGGCCACCGTCGTCGTGCCATTGCCCGAGTGAAGAGCAGCCACGTAGACATGGCTGCCGCTGGGGCTGACAGCCAAGGCACGCGGTGTGTCGGAGAAGAAGCTCAGGATCTCGAGTGGGGTACCGCCGAAATCGGCTCCCGGGGCATTGGCGTCGAACACCCAGACATCGTTGCGGCCGACTCCCGGGGTCGTGTATTCGGGATCGCCCGCGCCAGGAACACCCGAAATCGAAGCATCGGTGCGGTGCTGGCCACGATGGGCAGTACTGATGAAAACCCGAGGCCCAGTGGCTCCCGGAGGGTCGGCCACCACGATATCCCTGGGCTCATCACCCACCAGCAGCGTCCGGACGACCCGCCCCGCACTCACGCTCACGATGCTCACGCTGTCCGACACGTGGTTGACCACCCAGGCCGTGTCGTCGTCCGTCGCCACCACGGCAACAGGCTCGAGACCCACGGGAATGGAAGTCACCGGGATGGGCTCGCCTCCCGCGCTCACGTCAAAGACCTCTAGATGCCCATCGGGAATATTCGTCACGAAGAGCAGGTTTCCGCTGGGTGACAACGTGATGGGACGCACCGCTCCGGATTCAAACAAAATCGAGTCGGTCTGCGCTTGCACGGACGCCGACAACGAAAACAAGGAAATTGCAAGCCCGAGAAAGATCTGAACGGCGGCGCGGTGAATCATGAGTCTACCTCTACCCGTTGGATACCCGTTGGAATGGGTTCGAGTTCGCGCGATGCAGTCGAGATAAGCAGATGCAGGAATCCCTTGTAGACCGGATTCACGTCTTGCTCCCCAATTCGCGCCAACGAGGCAGGATCTCATGAAAACGGTGAACTTTCAAGAGAAATGAGCCAGCGAGTTGCCTTCGACTTAAGACGAACCGGCACGAACCAAGCGAATCGGTCGCAACCCAATCGAAAGTCCGTTCTCTCCCCTCAACCAGGCCCATTGCGTCGAAAGAGAAAGGGGAAGGGAAAGGAGAATTATTTTCCCGTTATTGAACGAACCGACCCATTTCTTCATATTCCCTCAAAATTCGGGAAGGCCCTTTTCGGCTATACGCGCCCCGAGTTTTTCGAGTTGATGAGGCGCGGAGCCAAGTTCGTGCTCGATGCGCGTGGCCCAGATGAAGAACCTATGAAGGGGATAGTCAACATCGATTCCGATTCCGCCATGCAGATGCTGGCACGCATAGGCGGAAAACTGGCCGCCCTCGGCCGCCCAATACTTGGCCACGGCCACGGCCTCGGAAGCTGGACGCTCCGCGCTGAGAAGCCATGCCGCTTCCCAGGCAGAGAGGCGAAGGGCCTCTACCATGATGAAGGCATCCGCGGCCCGCTGGTGGAAGGCCTGAAAACTGCCGATGGGCCGATCGAACTGCACTCGCTCCCGGCCGTACTCCGACGTCATCTCCAGGGCTCTTTCGCAGACCCCGAGTTGCATGGCGCAGCGAGCAGCGCTGGCGTGCTCTACGAGCCAACGAAGGCAATTTCGCCCATCCGCGCCGCCAAGCAGGTCGGACTCGGAGACTTCGACCCCGTCCAGAGCGAGATGGGCATGGGGCTGACGGTCGGAGCAGACCTGGGGCTCACACTTCACTCCGGGCGCCGCCATGTCCACCCAGGCGAGCACGATCCCCCCGCCTTCATCGGTCGCGGGCACCAGCACATGGCTCGCCTGCCCGCCCGCGGGCACCAGGGATTTCTCGCCCGAAAGGCGATAGCCGTTCTCGGTTGACTTCGCCCGGGTACTCGGAGCCAGAGGGTCACTGGAATCCAGTTCGCAGAGAGCCGCACTGAGGATCAATTCGCCACTGGCCACCTTCGCCAGCCAAGCCTCCTTCTGTTCCGGAGTTCCGAAACGCGCCAGGGGCAGCGCCCCGAGCACCAAGGACGCATAGACGGGCACCGGCGCCACGCTTCGACCCACTTCCTGGCAGAGCAGGCAGAGGGCAAAGAAACCCAAGTCCATCCCGCCGAACTCTTCGGGTATCGCGACGCCGAGCAGATTGGTCTCGGCCAGCGCCGACCAGGTTTCCGCGTCGAAAACCGGATCGAGTGCCTCGATCTCCTTGAGACGATCATTGCCCAACTTATCCTCGAGAATCTTGCGGGCCAGTTCGGCCACTTCCCGATCTTCATCTGCGAACTGAAAATTCATTTTCCTGCTCCTGGATCCATACTCGGAGAACTCGCGGCAGGCTTCTCTGCCTAGCTCTTGTAATGCGGCAGGCCCATGCCCGCCATGGCGATGATGTCGCGCTGAACCTCGTTGGTGCCGCCACCGAAGGTGAGAATCAAGCCATTGCGATAGCCCGACTCGATACGACCTTGAAGCACAGCTCCCTGGCCATCCCCCCCAATATTGGCCCGGGCGCTGGTAATTTCCATCATCGCCCGATAGGCCTCGATGTTGAGTTCACTGCCAAAAACCTTGACCGCGGAAGCAGCGGCCGGATGAGGATGACCTTCCTGAGCCGCCCAGGCCTGCTTCCAGTTCATCAATCGCACGACCTGCACTTTGGCGTAGACCCGCGCGAGATGGTGACGAACCCAGTTCTTGTCGATCACTCTTTGGCCATCCATCTCGGTCTCCCTAGCCCAAGCCACCACATCCCGCAGAGTCCGGCGGATTGGACCCACGCTAGTGAGCGATATTCTCTCGTGGTTGAGTTGGCCCGTGATGAGCGACCAGCCATTGCCCTCACCCCCGATCAGAGCATCCAAAGGAACCCGGACTCCATCGTAGAAGGTTGCGTTGGTCGTCACTCCACCGACGGTCATGATTTTCTGCCGGGAGTACCCTTCGCTGGTCGTGGGAACCAAGAACATCGAAAGGCCCCGATGCTTCGGAGCATCAGGATCCGTTCGAGCGGCCAGCCAGATGTAATCCGAATAACCCGCAAGACTCGTCCACATCTTTTGCCCATTGATCACCCACTCGTCCCCGTCGCGGTGGGCCGTTGTCTGAAGCGACGCCAGGTCCGTTCCCGCCCCAGGCTCGGAATAACCAATGGCAAAGAAAATTTCACCGGCCAGAACCTTGGGCAGAATCTCTGCTTTTTGCTCATCGTTTCCATACCGCATGATGGTGGGACCAACGGTATTCAGGGTCAAAAAGGGCAATGGGAAACCGACACTCTGCACCTCGTCGGCAAAAATGAATTGTTCCATGGGCGTCCTGCCCTGCCCGCCGTACTCACTTGGCCAACCCACTCCGAGCAATCCATCGCGCCCCATGTTTTTCATGGCCGCTCGAAAGAGAGGGCCTCCGCCTTCGCCATCGCTTCGAAGTTCGGAAACGAGCGCTTCGCTCATCATTTCCTTGAAATAGATTCGGAGTTCGCCGCGGAATTTTTTCTGGTCTGATGTGAAGTCGAGTTCCATCGTCTATTCTCCGTGTCCCCATGGCCCGCCGTCTTCGGCCAATTATGCAAGCAGCCTATTCTAGAACCAAAGATTAGGAAGTAAAGCACTCTCCCTGGGAGCCAAATCTCCGATCAGATTCCGGGGGCAGCGCTTTCTCTGATTTCGGCTTCGACAAGATCGACGAGGACCGAGCCCGAAACTTCGTTCAGGTGAATCGTATCGGTGAGCAACTTCATTCGATGGCGTTCTGCGATGCGATCCCATGTCCAACCAAGGAGATACCGCAAAAGCATCGCCTTGAAGATCAATCGGTTCGCCGTCTGCGCGCTATAAAGGGGGGCATCTTCGAAAGAGTCCGAAAGCAGACGGTCGCGCAGTACCCGCCCAAAAGGAGCGCACGCCACGCCACGCTCGGCCGCCTCGCTCTCGATGAACGTGTTGAAACCCTCGACGACTTCATCAATTTCTTGCCCGCCGCGCTCGCCCATGGGAGGAAGCGTGACCGCAATCACCCGAGTGCCCGAGTATTCGCCCAGCTCGTCCAAGAGTTCACGGTAGCTCTGAACGAAAAATTCTTCGCTGGGCCGTTCGGGAAGGTCCATGTCTTTGACGTAGCGCACGGCGATTTTCTCGTCGTTGACGCCCCGTGCGTCGTTCGTCCCCACCAGAAGAACCACGTACGCGGGCTCGCTCGAAACAATCTGCTCGGCTCGCTGAAGCATATTCCAGGCCAACTGACCGTTGATCCCCGCATTGAGAACCGTGTACCCCGACGGCTCCAGGCGACTCGCCAGGGCATGGACATAGTCGAAGCTTCCGTTGCCGTGGGTGAGGCTGTCGCCAAGACAGATCACCACTTTCTCGCGATCCGCGGCGAGCGAGGAGTGAAAATTATCCAGCCGCTCCATGTGCTGATGGCCGATCAGCGGCTGAATCCGTAGAACAACCCAAGCGATAAGGATGGCGGCGATAAGGAGAAGCATTCCCACGACCTCGACATACTAGTGCGACTCGGGCCGAGACCCCACCGTGCGATCCGAGCCGGCCCCAATTTTCCGGCACGGGCAGAGCGGGGAGGGGAACGGCTCGATTCGGCGCAGATTGCCGTTTCCGGTGGCGACTTCCCGGTCGGGCTTCAAACAGGTCCGGCCGCGCTTGGAGGACCTCGGCGGTTACCTCGAGCGGGCACTCCAGAAAAACTCCCTGTCAGGGCTCAGTTCACCGCCATTGCCCCGCGGACCGTTCAAAGAGTCCCTCGATGGCGGCCAACCCGTTCTCCTCGAGGAAGCGTGTACCGGTCCCGGCAAAGTGCTCGTGGGTAATCACCGGTGCAACTTCGGGCTGCCACCCCTCGCGTCCCCAATAAAACCAGCCGTCCTGATCCTGGTCGAAGACGAACAGCGGCTTGTTGCAGAGCTTCGCGAACTCGGCCCCCCAGCCGGTTCCTCCCTTGACGGTCTGATCTTCGAGAATTTTCCCCACGACGTAGATTTCCTGTCCATTGTTGACCTGGTGCCAGATGCTCTGAAGGACCTTTTTGAAGAGTGGCGTATCCTTGTACCGGCGGTGCATGAGGTTGCTCACGTAGGCCAGACTCACATCGCCTTGTTCGAGTTCGCGATGGGTCAAGACGCGAATGCCACGCCCCCGGGCATCGGAATGTTCGGCGAAAGTGAAGTTGACCTCTTCCACCCCGTATCGCTCCGCCGCCGCTCCGAAAGCGGCCTCCGCCCCATTCGCAGCGCCACTATAAAGAACGCAATCGTCAATATTCATGCCGGTCCTCCGAATGGGCCTCGCTACTACGATGCAAAACCTTGCTCCCCATGCCCGCCTGGCATCCCTTAGGCCGAGTTGAGTAGCCCTCAGACTCTAGGCGAGATCAAAACGATCGATATACCAGGCCAAACGATCCCGAACGCGCGCCTCGCTCAGCCCATAGCGCTCGAGGTCGTATTCGTGGGTCCCGTGCTTGCCCCGGGGATTCGCGGTCAAATGCGCTCCCATGGCTTCTTCGGCGGCAGACTCGAGCGGCAATTCGAAGTGATCATAAATCTTTCGCATCACCCCCATCGAGTCGGACACGAAATCCGCGAAACGAATATCGATGAACCTAAGGGGATCCGACCGATCCCGAACCGCATATCCCCGCTCGAGGGAAGTGGCGCAGAAGTCGAGCACCGTTTCACCCAGACCGACCTGGGGCGAGCACCCCTGGGTCTGAAGCAGGGTTTCCATCATGCTGCAATACGACGCGATAGCTTCGACAGGATCCCGGTGGGTGAGCACGATACAGCAATCCGGAAACGTCTCCACGATGGCATCCATGGCCCAAAGGTGCGCCGGAGATTTCAGGAGCCAACGATCCCCGGGGCGCTGCCAGTCGACCATCTTGAGGAGATCACGGTAGTAGAGGTACTGCGGCTTGAGATCGCGATTGCGAAAGAATGATGCATACGGCTCCATCAACACCTCGACACCTTGATGGACGTTCTCGAACGTAATGGCCATGGGAATAACGCATTCTTCGGGTGTGTCCGCGTCGGCAAAATGGATGCGGGTAAAGTCGGGGTTTCGCTCGCGCATTTTCGCGAAGGTCGCTTTCATTGCGGTGTGCCGAGGGTCCTCGGCGCCCTCTTCAAGACCCTCGAGGGGCTCCGGAAAAGTGCCCTCCCAAAGCAGGAGAGGCCGGGCCGCCGGGTCCATCCCCAGAAGATTGAAAGTCGCCGACGTACCGGTCCTCGGCAGCCCGCTAAGAAACATCGGCCTGAGAATTTTGCGCTCATGAATTTCAGGATGCGCTGTGAAGGCTGCCTCGACGCGCAGGCGGGTCGCCAAGAGTCTGAGCAGGCGCTTCCAATTCGAGCGACGACCGCGTTCGTCGAGGCCGGCGGTCGAATCCAACATTTCACACAAAACGGCGAGCCCCTCCCGGAAGCGAGGATCACCAAAATCATCGAGACCAGTCGCTTCCCGAGCAGCCTCAAGCAGAGGCTCGATCTTGAATTCAAAGGAGCCTACTTCGCTCAAAATCTGCTCCTCGCCAAGAAGTGCGCGCGACGAGATACCACAGGCCCTTCCAGAATTTTGGACATCATTTTCCCTCCGAGGCCCCAGCCAACGCCAACTCGACGAAAATCAACCGATCGCTTCCAAAAAAGAGTTCGCCATTGACGAAGAAAGAAGGTGCGCCGAATACGCCCCGGGATACGGCCTCTTCGGTGGTCTCGCGCAATGCCGCCTTGACTTCGGGCGCGGTAGAGGCCTCGGCGAGCTTGCCCGCATCCACACCCCCTGCTTCGAGTTCGTCCGCCAGAACGACCGGATCGGCAAGGTTCTTCTCTCGCTCCCAGAACGCCGAAAAAACGGTCGCGTGAAACAGCTCAAAAACTCCACCTGCCACGGCTGCATGCGCGTATCGCATGAGCCCGAGAGTGTTGATCGGAAAGTGGGGGTTGCTGCGGAAAGCAAGTCCGTAGTAATCCACCCAACGCCGCATCTCGGTTCCGAAATAATTTCGCTTGGCATCCACGGGCTCTTGAGCGGGAGATCGATTCCCCGTCGCCTTGAAGACCCCGCCCAAAAGCATCGGGCGATAATCGATGCGGCAGCCGGTCCGCTCGATCAACCCGGCCAGCTGGGTGTCGGCGATATAGCTGTAAGGACTTCCATAGTCGTAAAAGAACTCGACAACAGTCGACAAAGCTTCCCTTCCCAAGTGCTCGCGGACCCTGAACGTGGGACGCCGCGCGGAGAGCCAGAAAGAAAACCCGATTTCTCGAGCCCGCGCCATCCCCCGGCCGCCTGGAGTGACGAGCCTCCGCCACGAAGTGCGAGAGCGGTTCAGCCGACGGGTGAGCGAATTTCCCGTCGTGGATGCTCCGGACTGCGACGACCGGTTTACGGCAACCGGACTGCGACAACCGGCCTACGACGGCGGGTTTTCGTCGGGCTTGCCAAATTCGATCAGATCACCGCAGCCCCGCTCCAATTGGCTCCAGCGCGAAATCTTGAGTCCGATACGCGCTATCCCGCACGTGGGAAGCCCGAACCCGTGCTTGTCACAGAGCCAATCCCATAACTCGCTGAGCCCCGGATTGTGACCGATCACCACCAGGTGCTGGATATCGGCGGGCGCCTCGCGAATCGAATCCCTCAGGGTGCTCATATGGGCCAGATAGAGACTGGAACGGATGTCCACATCCGCGGAGCCGAGCGCGACAGAATCTGCGAGGATTGTCGTCGTGGAGAGCGCTCGCTCGGCGTCGCTGGTCCAGACCCCGTCGGGCTCAAAACCGCGATCGGCCAAGCGTGCCCTCAGGCGGATCGCGTCCTCTCGTCCGCGTTCGGTCAGAGGGCGGTCGCAATCCCGGATCCGCGAGCCGTGCTCGGACCCGGCTTCGGCATGCCGGATCAGCGTCAAGAGTCGTTTGCTCATGGGCGTAGGCCCTCGTTCGGGTTTTTCACACCCCGCCCCCCCTTGTCCCCAGGCCGTTGGGACTCCAGGACTGTTTCAGCGATGCAGAGCTTAGCGACAAGCGTTCAAGCCTCCACGATTATTTGGCACTCGGGATGGAGACAAGTGGGACCGTGAGGGGAAGACGAACCGTGAACTCGGCGCCGGCGCCCTCTTCACTTTCGACGGTCAAGGATCCGTCGTGCTCCGCAACGATCCGCTGGCTGATCGAGAGCCCCAGACCCGTACCGCCCTGGGCATCTTTCGTCGTATAGAAAGGCTCAAAAAGCTGGTGCAATTTCTCGGAGCAAATCCCCGGGCCATCATCCCGAATCCGCAGGACGATCGAGTCCCCGTCCCGAGCCAGCACAACACCGATCTCGCCACCCCCTCCGCCCAAGGCCTCTACGGCGTTCTTGAGAAGATTTAGGAAAACCTGGTTGAGCCCACCGGGGTCACCCGAAATTTTGGGTAGACCGGGCTCCACTTCAACCTCAATTCGCGCGTTGGCGGCGCTGATCGAATGGCCCACCAGGGTCAGGGTTGACCGCAGGCCCACTTCGAGATCCACTGGACCGTGAACCGCCCCGATGCGCCCGGGGCGGGCAAAATCGTGGAGGTCGCCCACCAGAGAGGCCGTGCGCTTCAACCCGTCGCCTACGATCCCCGAAAGTTCGAGCACTGTGTCGACCAGTTCGCGCGCATTTCGGCCCCCCGATTCGCGCTGATAGGTTTCCAGACGGCGGATCAAATCGGCAGGATTCTCAGAGTCCATCTCCATCATCTCCGCAGCAAGTTCGCCGAGATCTCTGACCGATGTCTCCATGGCGCGAACCGCATTCAGCGCAAAGTTGACGGGGTTGTTGACCTCATGGGCGAGGCCCGCGGCCAACTCTCCAATCGCGGCCAGACGCTCGGACTGCACGAGCTGGACTTCGGCCTGCTTGAGTTCGTCGAGGGTCGTCTGGAGTTCAGAATTCTGATGAGCCAGTTCCCGCTGCAAGCTCGCAACTCGCACCAGGGAACGCACTCGCGCCAGCAACTCACGCGGATGAAAGGGCTTCGTCACGTAATCGTCCGCACCCAGCTCGAGTCCCTCGATCTTCATGTCCCGCTCGGCCTTCGACGTGACCAGTACAACGGGGATGTGTCGAGTATCGGCGTCTCCTTTTATGGCTCGACAAAGTTCCAAACCGGAGAGTTCGGGCATCATGACGTCGGAAAGAACCAAATCTGGCGGAGACTTTCGGATGGCCTCCAAGGCTTCTCGCCCGTTCTTCGCCGTCCGCACCCTGAATTCTCGCCCCACCAACATCGCGAGCAGAGCACGCATATCGGGGTTGTCCTCGGCGATGAGAATCTCTCCCAAGAGCTCGGCGGATTTCGGTATGATTTTCACGCCCTCTTCTTGCGGGGACTCGTCGGCCTGGCGATCGGCCCAACGCAGCACCGAACGGTCCATCTCGGGCAGGGAACCGACTTCTCGTTTGCTCGGTCCGCTGGTCCCTGCATCAACAGCTTCGACCAGTCCCGCAAGGGAATCCCCGAGGCCGTGCGCTCGGCCGCTCTCGTCGCGAATGGTCTCTTCGTCCAGAACTGCGTCGGGTTCTCCGATCGGAATCACGATATGAATCGTGGTTCCCCGGCCCTCGCCGTCGCTCGCGGCCCAGATGCGTCCACCGTGGAGTTCCACCATCTCCTTGGCCAGGGCGAGGCCGATTCCGGTGCCCTCGTGCCGACGCGTTGCCGAATCGTCCACCTGGGCGAAGCGGTCGAAGACCGCCTCGAGCTGGCTCGGCGGAATTCCTACTCCGGTATCCGCCACCGCCAGAGCGACCTCATCATCGCCCATCACCTTGGCGGAGACCGTGATTCGCCCCCCGGAATCGGTAAATTTCAGTGCGTTACCCACAAGGTTGACAAACACCTTGTCGAGGGCCGCGGCGTCGCCATTGATCGTCGGCACCTCCCCAAACCCATTCATTTCCAGCTGCACCTGCTTGCGCCGAGCCAAGGGCTCCGCGCTGGCGAGCAACTCCTCTACCAGCGAACTCAGCTGCATGGGCCGGCGAACCAGCGCGAGCTGTTCGTTCTCGAGCTTGGCAAAGTCCAACAGGTTATTGATCATCCGATGAAGCCGACGGCCGTTGGCCAACATCATGTCTACGGTCTTCTGCACCTCGACCGGAAGCGGCCCCAGCTCCCCGCTGCGCAAAGCGTCGAGGGGCGAAAGAATCAGGGTCAAAGGCGTGCGGAGCTCGTGGTGAATATTCGCACTGAAGCGTGACTTGGCGCGGTCGAGTTGCGCCAACTCATCATGCGCCTCCTCGAGTTCACGCTTCTGGCAGAAATCGGCGAAACGCATACGGTCCATATGCATGGAAGCCCAACACGCCTCGGCGCACGCGGCGCCGAGAAAGAAAAGATTTTCCCCGAACGTCGCCCAGGAAATCGGATCAGAGGTATAGAGAGGCAGAGCGGCATAGCTAGCGAACATCATGGCCCCGATGGCTGCGGACTGCCGCGCATCCACGGGAGTGATCACTCCCATCCCGACCACCAGCAAGATCATTCCCACGTAGTATCCGCTGCTCACGCCTCCCGTCTGGACGACCATGGTCATGAAGAGAAGCGATCCCAACGCGCAGACCGCGCCCACCGAGGGCACAGGCCAACGCCGGGCGGTTCCAGAGTAGATGACCCAAAGGGCCGCATTCAGCGCGAGCCGCAAGCCGAAGAAAGAACCGAATTGATCGGGATGCAGTATCCAATCGGCAGGGATAAAAACGAATGTCTGGAGCAGAAAGAAAATCAGGACGGCATTGCGCAAAGCCGGGGCGAGCAAATCGCCTTCGATGTGATCCCGATAGTCGCGATAACGAGTGTGCCCCGCTTCTTTCATACCCTTCAGAAATCGGCCGGGGCGGCGAAAACTTTAAATAACGCGACGACTTGGGCACTCTTTTCGCGTCCCTGAACCCCGGTGAGAATTCCCTCAGGGCCGCAGGGCGGACACCACCACCGCCTGAGGGGGGGCGCCAAGGCTGCGAGACGCCCGGGCGTTGACGAATCCGCATTCCTCGAGCAACTCGCTCAACTCGCCGGGCTCCCAGAAATGGAACGCGCCCGTGTCCTCGAGTTCGAGGATTTTGGCCGCATCGTTCAGAAAACTGCGCGCCATGCCCCCGAGTTCGCGCTGCTCGAGTTCGGGCAATTCCAATCCCGCTTCTCCGGCCTGGAGTTCGGCGTACGCTTCGACGTAGATGCGGCTGATATCCGCGTCGCAGCACAGGGAAGAAACCACCAGCCGACCCCCCGGACGAAGAATCCGAAAAATTTCCCCGAGAACGCGCTTGGGGAACTCGAGATACGAGAGCAACAACGAAGCCAGCACCCGGTCGAAGCACTGATCGGCCACCGGAAAGTGCTGTCCCGGGGCCAGAAGATCGAGATTGGCTTCCGCGCACTCAAGGCCGAATCCCGCGCCGCCGGGCAGAGCGGCCGCTCGCTCGCGGGAGCGCCGCAGCGCCGCTTCAACATAATCGAATGCCGTGATGCGAAGGCCTGCGGGACGGCTGGGATCGGCTGCCAACCCGAGCGCGAAACTCCCGGTGCCCGACCCGAGATCCGCGACGCGCTGGCCCGGGCCAAGTTCGAGGGCGACGAGTTGAGCTTCCATCAAGCCTCGATAGGCGCTGCTGGCGGTGAGGAGTTCGATCCCCAAGGAGCGATCCCGGCCCACCAGATAATCGCGCCAAAAGGCGTGCAGATCGGTTTCTACCCGGGGCAAACGGCGGCGCTCGGCGGCGCGTAGTTTCCGCACTTCCCTGGCCGGAGCCGCAACGGCTTTGAATTTTCGCCCCTGGGCCATGCGGCCCACTTCCTGGGCAATGCACTGAAAGGCCTGGCTCGCCTGCTGGCTGCTTCGAAGCTGGTGCCCTGTGGGCATGACCACCAGCCTGCGGCGACTGGTATCGCCGTGGGACAGAACCTTCTGCACTCGACCCAGATCCACCCATGCGTCATAGCGCCCGTGAAACCAGGTGATCGGGATATCGATTTCAGCAAGATCCCGTCCCGAGTCCTCGATGAAAGACATGGCGTGGACTTCGGCATCCTTGACAACCTTGTCGACGTCCAGGGTCACACCGAGCAGTTCCTGAAGCCCGAATTCAAGACCCAATTCGTGGCCGGCCACAAAATCGACGCCGCCGGAAATGGAACGGGACATGCTCTGAAGATCGGGGGAGCCTACAACGCTGACCCAACCATCGATGGTTGCGCCTTTGTCGCGAGCGACCGCTTTGCGCACTTCGATAGCCGCCGCGCTAAAACTCACCACGATGACCTTGGAGACCCCCCATTCCGGCGCCTGGCGCAGGTGGGCGACCACCGCTTCAAGGTCGCGAACACCCTGGGAAAATACGAAATTCCGACTTTCCGATCCGGGAAGCTGACAGTCGGGATCGTTGTGGGATTCACCGCGCCGGCGGATCCCGTCGTAGCGCAGAACAACCAGTGATTCTCCGCTGGCTTCAAAAGTCGCGACCAGAGTCCGCGCCAGGGGGAGCAGCGCCTCCTTGGTCTGCCCCCAGCCGTTGGGCATCACCACCGCGGTCCGCTCACCCGATTCCCCACAGGCATCCACGAGGCCCACGATTTCCTCGCCCCGATCGTTCTGGATTCGCGCCACACTGGGTCCGCCGATTTCGCTGTCGCTCCGCGATGGGCGCGCGACCGGGTCGGCGTCGGTGAAGAGCGAATCGAACTCCTCGACTTCCAGCGGGCTCGTTCCCTCAGGCTGTTGACGCACCAGGCCGACCCGGGTCCAGCCCGTCCTCCCCTCTACGGGACGACGATTGCGCAGTTCCAGCCGCAGTTCGGTCCCCGAGTCCCGGCCATCGAGAAAACGCACCTTGACGGGCCGATCGGGGATGGAATCCGAATCCAGGATCAGGCCTAAGCCCGAGGGCGAAACGTTCTCCACTGCAGCCCGGCAATACCCCCCGCGACCGTCTTCGATCTCGACACGGCTTGGATCCCCTGCACTGCCGTCGGGAGGACGCCGCGCTCGGTCCCGGCGCTCGCCGAAGAAGATCGTGTCGGGAAGAGTGACCCGAATTTGTCCCTTTTCGAATGCCGCCGAGGGCCGGGTGGCGAAGAAAAACGGCCGCTCACCGCAGCTGAAATTGAGGAAAATCTGGCTCCCGACGGGCGCACGATCAAAATTCTGCACGCGCAGAACCAGTTCGCCGTCGAGCACCTCGTCGAGGTAGGCAGTTTCAAGATCGATCTGCCGGTTGAGTCCGCGATGAAACGCCACCCCTTCGGCCCGAGCACGCAAGAGCAGCGCCCGGATCTGCCGGGGATCGTCGATGGTCTCCGGATGCAAACGACGAAGTGCACCCTCGCCAATAGGCGTCGACCTACTGAGCATGAACCCTTCCAAGCCGGCGGCTCGAGGCTGCCTGGCAACGCGCTGCTCGGGGGGTAACAGAGAGCGCCGGGAATATGCCAAACAATGCGGGCATTTCCACCCTTGAATTCGGGGAGTGTTCATTTTTATCACCTCGCGGTGTTCTTCCGAGCCCCCTGACCCGACCCTCGGTCCCGACCCGACCCGCGGCCTGTCCTATGCTCCCGCGAGCGCACCCCGGGCGCGGGGAAGGGGCCCCGCTCAGACCACCGGAACACGCGCGAACCCGGGCACGCATGGGTCCGGGCCCACCGGGGGCGGGAGGCGAGTGGTGGAACCGAAGGCGCTGCGCGCACGAACCCCCTTGGCCTTGATTGCACTTGGAATCCGGCGGCCGGTTCCCGTGCTGATTTTCTGGCTCGCCTTGGCGGGACTCGCCGGCCCCGGACTCCAGCGCCTTCAGGTGGACACTTCCACCGACAGCGTGCTCGACCGTCGCCACCCGGCGTGGCAGGTCTACCAGAACAGCCAGGAAGAATTCGGAGGCGACGAAATCATTGTGGTGGCGCTGCGCAGCCAGCGCCCCTTTGACCCGGCGGTGCTGACCACAGCCGCGCGCCTGGGCGAACGCTTGGAAAACCTCGAAGGGGTACGGCGAGTCGATAGCATCGCCCAGGTCCCCGTCGTTTGGGTCAACTCCCAGGGCGATCTCGAACTCGAACCGGCGTTCGACGACGAAATGGCCGACACCCCAGCCCGGGCGAAGCGCATCGCCGAGCGTCTCGCCGTGGACCGAATCGCACCGCACAGCTTGATCGCCGAAGAAGGCCGAGTCGTCGCGCTGAATCTCCATCTCGAACGCGGGGCCGAGGACCGGCACGCCGAACTTCTCGCCGAAGTCCATGCCCTGGTGGATCCCGCGGGCGGCATTCTTTCGGGGGTTCCGGTCTTCCGTGTCGCCGCCAACGAGCGCACCCGGAACGAGATCCTCGACTTCGCGCCGATCACCGGAGGCTTGATCGCGCTCTTCCTTCTTTTTGTCTTTCGCTCCCCCGCAGCGGTCGTGCTCGGGCTCCTGCCGGGCGCTCTGGGTTGCGGGTTCTTGCTCGCCGCGATGGGATATGCCGGGGCTCCCTTGAGCATCACCACCATGGTGCTCCCGTCGATCATCGTGGCCCTGGGCTGCGCCTACTCGATGCACGTGCTCGTGGCGGCCAGCACCGTGCCCGCCGAAAGCCAGGGAAAACCCGATGTTCTCCAGGATGCACTCGCCCGGGTGGGCCTTCCCGTCGCACTCTCGGGCTTGACCACGGCCCTTGGGCTCCTTGCCCTGACTTTTGTGCGAATCGAAGCGGTCCGGATGACGGGCGGATTTGGCGCACTCGGAGTGCTCGTCGTGACCGCGCTCGGCCTTACCCTGCTGCCGGCGGGCCTGGCTCTCAACCCTCGGCCCATCCCCACGCCACGGGGGTTCGCATGGGTCCACAACCGGCTGGCCCCGGCGCTGGTGACTGCGATCGATCGCCGGGGCCCTCGCATTCTTGGCCTCTGGGCGGCGATCGTTGTGCTCGCCCTTGTGGGCGTTGCCCGACTCGAGGTGGAGACCGACGCAACCCGCTGGCTTCCCATCGGCAATCCGGTGCGCGACGCCTACGAGGACATTCGCACGACTCTTTCGGGCATCAGCCCCATGAACATCATCGTCGAAGCGCCACCGGGGCGCAGCATCCTCGAACCCCAGGCCCTGAGGGCCATCGATGCCCTCGCAACCCACCTCGAAGCGCTTCCCGACGTGGGCAAGACCCTCTCGCTTGCCGATCCCCTTCGTCAATTGCACGGGGGCTTCCTCAATGATCCAACCCAACCCCTGCCCGACAGCGTGGCAATGGCCGAGCAATACCTTTTGCTGCTGGAATCGCTCGAACAACTGGAGGACCTGATCCGCTTCGATCGTTCGGCGGCGAATATCCTGATCCGGGCCGACAACAACGGATCCGCGGGGCTGATGGGCATCCGCGAAGACGCGGATCTCTGGTGGAAAGATCACGGCCCGGACGGCTACGGGATCACCACCACGGGCATTATGTATGAGTTCGCTCGAGCCGAGGACGAAATCGCGTATGGGCAGGTCCGGGGGTTGGCGGCGGCTCTGCTGGCAATCTCCGCCGTGCTGCTTCTCATTTTTCGCTCACCGGGCCTGGCGGTTCTTGCCCTGGCCCCCAACGCCGTTCCCCTGTGGCTCATTTTCGGGATCCTGGGCGGCTTCGGACTTCCATTGGACGCCGGTACCGCTCTAATCGGTTGCCTCGCCCTGGGCGTCGCCGTCGACGATACGATCCATATCGTGGCGGGCTTCCACCGACGAACCCAGTCAGGGCTCGACGCACCCACGGCGCTGAACCAAACCTTCGCCGAGGTTCTGCCCGCCATCGCGAGTACCACGGCGATGATCGCTGGGTCGTTTCTCGTGCTCGGGTTTTCGGAGTTCACCATCATACGAAACCTCGGCTGGGTGACGTCGGGCATCATGGTGCTCTGCTTTATCGCCGATGCCACGCTGCTGCCCGCGCTTCTGGTCCGTCGCAGAAAAACCCGGGGGCACCGAATGCGTGATGATCGAGCGCCGCTATAGTGAATCCATGCACCCCGATCCCCCTCCCGATGGGTATACCCACAGTGAGAGCGAGCACATCGAAAATACCGGAAGCGGAACCCTGCGCGCAGGGATCTTCGGAGTTTCCGATGGTCTGGTTTCGAATCTTGCCCTGATCATGGGGGTCGCGGGGGGTACCGGCCAAAGTGGCGAAGCCGTAGTTGTCGCAGGAACGGTGGGTCTGCTTGCCGGCGCCTTTTCCATGGCCGCAGGTGAATACATCTCCATGAAAATTCAGCGCGAGACAATGGAAAAGCAACTCCAACTCGAGCGCGAACACATCCTCGCGTTTCCAAAAGAAGAGCAGGCGCATCTCGGACATCTTCTGGTCGAGAGCGGCCTCTCCCAGGAAGACGCCGAGGACATCGCGCACAAGGTGCACCTCAATATCGATCCGGCTGTGGGCTTTCACGCGCTGCTCGAGTTGGGCATCGTGCCTGGCCAGATGGGATCGCCTGTGGCCGCAGCGGTTGCCTCCTTCCTGTCGTTCGTGGTCGGCGCCCTGATCCCGCTCCTTCCTTGGCTCATCCTTCCCTCTGCCCTTGTGGAATCGATCGTCGTTTCCGCGATCGCCCTGATGGGAGTGGGCGGCGCGGTCACCACCGTCACCCATCGCAGCGCCTGGTGGGGAGCCCTTCGCCAACTGGCCTTCGGGAGCGTCGCGGCGGCGATCACTTGGGTGCTCGGGCGACTGGTGGGCGCCGCTTTCTGACCACGCCCCCGGCGTGCCGAATTCAAGCGAGTGGCGTAGTCTGAGTCGCTGACCCCAGGCGCTCTTGCGCACCCATCAATTCCCGAAGGAGAACCCATGCCAAAGTATTCGCGGGAGGAACTCGACACCGCTTTCAAGCAATACAACGCCCTCCGGCTGGAGGCCCAGAAAACGGGCGACTGGAATCTTTGGGCGGCAGTCTTCACCGAGGACGCTTACTACCTTGAACATGCGTACGGGGAATTCAACGGCCGCGAGGCCATCGCGAAATGGATTTGCGAAGTGATGTCTCCCTTCCCCGAGATGACTTTTCCCCAGGACTGGATCGCCTTCGACGAAGAAAAGGGCGCCATCGTCTTTCAATGCCAGAACCGTCTCCCCCATCCCACGGATCCAGAGGGTGAGCCCTTTTCATTCCCTACCTGGACGAGACTCGTCTACGCAGGCGAAGGTTTGTTCTCCTCGGAAGAGGACATCTACAACCCCACCAAAGATGCCGGCCCGACCATCAAGGCCTGGATTCGAGCGGGTGGGAGCTTCGCGAGCGCAGAAAAAGTCAAAATGCAGCATCCTGGACACTAAGACACGACGCGAAAAGGAAACCCCATGACCGCCCGACCCCCCGCTCTCTCGGGATCGCGTATCCTGATTACCGGCCCCACCAGCCAAGTGGCTTTGCCCGTCGTTGCGAAACTCGCTCAAGACAACGAAGTCTATGGGCTGGCCCGCTTCAAAAAACAAGAGAGTCGAGATAAAGTCGAGGCTCTCGGTGCCAAGACCCTGGCGGTTGACCTGGCCTCTGGCGACTTCAAGGATGTGCCCCAGGATTTCGACTACGTACTTCATTTTGCCGTGGTTCGAACCGGGGACTTCGACTACGACCTGCGAGCCAACGCCGAAGGCGTCGGGCTGCTGATGGCCCATTGCCGGGATGCTCGGGCCTTTCTCCATTGCTCGACCGCGGGGGTCTACCACGACGAAGGAGACCAACCCCTCAAGGAAACCGACCCCCTGGGCGACAACCACCGGGTCATGATGCCCACCTATAGCCTCTGTAAAATTGCGGCAGAATCCGTGGTGCGAACTTCGGCACGGCTCTTCAACCTGCCCACCACCATTGCCCGCTTCAGCGTCCCCTATGGGGATAACGGGGGCTGGCCCTGGTTTCATTTGATGATGATGAACGCTGGCGCATCAATCCCGGTTCACTGCGATGGCCCGAGTTTCTACAACCTGATTCACGAGGACGATTACACCGACATGCTGCCGGGCATGCTCGCCAACGCCAGCGTGCCCGCCACTACGCTCAACTGGGGGGGGAGCGAGCCCACCAGCATCGAAGAGTGGTGCGCGTACTTGAGCGAACTGACCGGCCTCGAGGCCAAGATCGCACCCACCGAGAATACGCTTCGCGGGATCCAACTCGACCCGGCGCGTATGCACGAGCACGTGGGTCGAACGGGAGTCGCCTGGCGGGACGGCATTCGTCGAATGGTCGAAGCCCGCAATCCAGAATTATTGAAACCGAACTGATCTCGCTGATTTTCGGACTCGCCCGCCACAGCTTGGACCGGCCCCGGCCGCATCACCGCAAGTAGCCGAACTCGAGGCGAACCAAGAAATACGACGGGGGCAAGGGAGAACATGGGAAATCGATTTGAGGGACGCGCCGTGCTGGTGACTGGCGCTGCATCGGGGATCGGGCGCGCAACCGCCGAGATCTTCGCCCGGGAAGGCGCCCGAGTCGCCTGCGCGGATATCGCCGAAGAGCCGCTTGCGGAAACTGTGACCGAAATCCAACGAAGCGGCGGCGTGGCCGTGGCGATGGGCGTAAACATCGCGGATTCGGCGTCTGCCAGCGAAGTAGTAGAGCGCTGCGTGGAAGAACTTGGGGGCGTGGATGTGCTCGCCAACGTCGCGGGAATTCTCAAGCTCGATCATACCCACCGACTGACCGACGAGGATTGGAACCGGGTATTGGGCGTCAACCTGAGCGGCACCTTTTTCATGAGCCGGGCAGCCATCCCCCACCTGCTTAAAAGCGAAGGCGCTATTGGCAGAGGCGCCATTGCCGGAGGCGCCATTGGCAGAGGCGCCATTGCCGGAGGCGCCATTGTCAATGTGGCGTCGCTGGCGGGGCTCAAGGGTCAAGCCTATGGGGCGGCGTATTGCGCCTCCAAAGCGGGGGTCGTCGGGCTGACTCGAGTCATGGCCGTGGAGTACGCGAAACAAGGTCTCCGGGTCAACTGCGTGTGTCCGGGGGGCGTCGAAACGCCACTGATCGCCGGATTGACCCCGCCCGAAGGCTCCGATGCCGAGTTGATGGGCCGACTCAGCTTGGTGCCCGGCTTGACCGCGCCGAGTGAGATCGCCGAGGCCGTTGCATATCTCGCGTCACCCGCGGCCCGATCCATCAACGGCGTCGCGCTGCCCATCGATTTCGGAACCCACGCCGCCTAGCCGGGCTCGAAAACCCAAGCACTGGCCGATTCGACGCTCGCTCACCCGACTAGATCCGTGCGATAATTTCGTCGCCAAAGCGCGCGATGCCGTCGAGTTTCTCCTGCAGCACATCGGGATTCGCGCCATAGAAGAGCCAGGGCATGGTGGTGAAATGTGTCGCTCCCAGATCGGCGACGCGCCGGTAGCCGTCGAGATCGTAGGCGTCGTTGCAAGTCACCAGAATCTCAAAGGGGTCGGCAGCCCTTTCGCTCTCGGCCCGAAGCTTCAGAACTCGGGGGATGAGTTCGGCGAGTTCTGCGGTGCTGTGCAAATCCGAAATCCAGCCGTCGCCCCGGGTCACCGCCCGGCGAATCGCTGGAGCCGAGAAGCCGCCGACATAGATTGGAATCGGCCGCTCGGGAACGGGACTCATCTCCAAAGGCGAGAAGGTATAATTTTTGCCTCGATGCTCCACCCATCCGCCCTGCCAGACCCGACGCAACACGTCGATCATTTCGTCGGTGCGCTCGCCCCGCCCTTCAAAGCGCTGCCCCAGCAATTCGAACTCTTCGCGCATCCAGCCGACGCCGATTCCGAGCTCGGCGCGACCGCCCGAAAGTACCCCAGCGGTCCCCACGGTCTTGGCCACCAGAAATGGGTTGCGCATGGCCAATACAAAGACGCTCGTAAAGAACCGAATTCGTTCGGTTACCGCGGCCATCGCCCCAATAGCCACCCAGGGATCGGGCCAATTCGTAAAGGGCGGCCAGCGCGGCGCGCCGTCCGCGGTATAGGGATAGGGGGTCTCCAGCTTCTCGGGCTGGATGACGTGATCCGAAAGCGTGACTCTCGCAAAGCCCGCCGCCTCGGCGGCTCGGGCCATGGGAGCGAGATGAGTCGCGTCGCTGAAAGCTCCCGAAACTCCAAACTCCATTTTCCTAGTCTTAACCCAGCCCCCACGGACCCGCACGATTTCGAACCTGGAAACCCGGGCTATCCGGCTCGGGCGAGGAACCTGAAATTCGCCTTTTTTCTCACTTATCGCGAATGTAAACAAGAAAAAGCTAGGCCACTGGACCGACTTCCCGGATAATGGATTGAGTGCCCAAGTAACTTGGGTTGGGCTCAAGGCCGTGAGGTGCGTGAAGAAGTATGTCTGCGACAGGTGAATTTCAACGGTATCTCGCAACTGCGCTGGCGGTCCTGCCCCAGCGCGGCGATGCGGGCGGCCTGGACCCCGGGCTGACTCGGCTACGCGCCGAACTTGAATCTGCCCAAGTCGAGCCGGAGGCTTCCCTGGCCGAGTGCGCGGAACGCGCGATTCGGGCGCTGGAGTTTTTCTGGAGTGACGAAGCAATCTGCGCAAATTCTGCTGCACTGCTGCCGGATCTACGGGCAAGCGCCGAAGATCTCCGCTCGATCAGTCAAATCATAGTCGGGCAGACCGGTCCGGCTGCCGATAGGAATTCACCCACACAGGAATCTTGAACGAAGTCCGGACGCGTCGAAGCGAAGCGCTGGCCGGTACAACCGAGAGAAACATGCTGGGATTTCGCACTTCAAAATCAGAGCACCGCGATCGGCGATCGAGCCCGGGTTCAGCCGCGAGCCGATGGGCGAGCGCCGGATGGCTGCCAGCGCCTCTGCTCGGCGCTCTCTTTCTGATCGCGCTCCCCCAGTTTTCGGCCCAGGCGGTGATCCTCTCGGCAGGCGATGGTACGGGGAACACTACAGCGCCCGCCGACGATCCGGGCTTCGCCAGCGTCGGCAAAGTCAATGGACTTTCCGGGGTCTACCTTGGCAACGGCTGGGTTCTCACAGCCAATCATGTGGGCTTTGGCCCCATGGAATTCGGCGGCGTCACGTATCCCGCCGTACCCGGCTCCTGGCAACGGCTCGTGGGGAGCGGGCCCAACCCCCCCGACCTCTCCCTCTTGCGCATGGTGGGAGACCCGGGGCTTCCCGTTACCGCGCTGGCCACGGCGCCTCCGCCGCTGGGCAGCGAAGTCGTCATGATTGGCCGCGGGCTCAGTCGAGGATCCGCAATCACCTGGACGAGTACCGAGGGTTGGCATTGGACAAGCCCCATGGTGAAACGCTGGGGGAAAAATCGGGTCACCACCACCGGGTCGTCCATTGTCGATACCGAGAGCATTACGATGAATTTCGACTCCCCCGGTCCGGCGGCAGTGGCCGACGAAGCCCATGTGGCCGTCGGCGATTCCGGGGGCGGGGTTTACTGGAAATCCGGCGGGATCTGGTATCTCTCGGGCACCCTGTTCGTTTCACTCGCCTTTGCGAGTCAGCCCTCGAATACATCGCTCTTTGGCAATGCCACCGGAGCTGTGGATACCTCGGCTTACCGAACCGAAATTCTGGGTATCATCTCGGTTCCGGCCTGCAACAACGGACTCGATGACGATCTGGACGGCCAGATCGACTTCGGCGCGGATCCGGGCTGTGACGACGCAAACGACACCTCGGAGCAATCAGCCGCTCTTGTCTGCGACGACGGACTGGACAATGACCTTGACGGATTCATCGACTTTCCCGCCGATGCCGGGTGCGCTTCGTCCATTTTTCCGACCGAGAATCCCACGGTCCCAGCGCTCTCCTTCTGGCCATCGGCATTCTTTACGGGTTCGCTTCTGGCCATCGGGTTCTACCGGGCTCGCCGTGGCCCCGCTTCCGCCTAGTCGATCAGCCGCACCTTGTAGTTTCCGCGGCGTTCGTCGAAATCCAGATCCACGCATCCTTCATCTTCGGCGTGCTCTAGGAGTTCGGCAAAATTTCGGTAGCCCAGGTAGCTCTCGTTGAAGCTCGGGTAGACCCGACGAATGGTTTGTTTGATCATTGAACCCCAAATTTGGTCGTAGTCCTGGGAGAGCGATTCCACGATCTCCATCAACTGATCGATGGCCTCGGGTTTTCGATCGCCGTCTCCCGGCGTAGTCTTGTCGGGAAGCTCGCGCTTCTCGGCCTTGCCGGGCTTACCGGGCTGATCGGCCTTACCGGGCTGATCGGCCTTCGGGCTCGGCGCTGGCTTCTCGGCCTTCGGGCCCGCAGGCGCATTCCGTGCGCGCCCCCCCGGGCTCTTCGCGCTCTTTTTGCGCTCGCGATTCGAACCGCCCTTTTCCTGCACTCGAACGAGATCGTCGTAGTAAATGAATTCGTCGCAGCCCGAAATTAGGAGATTCGAGGTGGATTGTTTGACCCCGCAGCCCAACACCCTCTTGTCGTTTTCCTTGAGTTTCGAAACCAAGGGCGAAAAATCGCTATCCCCGGTGAGCAACGCGAAAAAGTCGATATGGGTCTTTGAGTAACAAAGGTCCAAAGCGTCCACGACCATATGAATATCCGCACTGTTCTTTCCGCTCGCCTTGCTGCGCGGAATATCGATCAACTCGATGCCGTGGGTATGGAAGTCCCGCACGTCGTCGCGGTAATTGCTCCAATCGCAATAGGCCCGCTTCACCACGATGCGCCCCTTCTCGAGCAGGCGCTTCAGGATCAAGTCGATTTTGAACCGACCGCCCTTCATATCGCGCACACCCAGGGCGAGGTTTTCGAAATCGACAAATACGGCAATCAGGGGTTCATCGGACATGGAGACCTCGAGTTGGGGTGGAGATTCCTCCCTCCACCGGGATCGCGCGGGCTGTCATGAGGGGCAAAGAACGATTCGGACAATCGGCCCGGAAACAGACTCTACACTCGAAAATTCGAAACGAGTCTAGCAGCCCAGGGACACCGCGCGGCGAAGCTCCAAGCGATGGGCATAGCCCCCAATCGATCGGCTTTTGACTGCGAGAAGCCAATAACAGACCGGTAGCGGAGCGATGGACCTGGGGTGCAGTTTCCCCCAACCGAACACTTTCGGACACATATCGACGGAAGGCGCCCCCCGCCAGATGGATTAATTCTTGTATTCCTAACACGTCCGGAGTAAAAGCAAAACAGAGAAAGCCCGGAGCAAGGAGTCGCCTATGCGCGGCAACGTTCTCGTGGTCGATGATCAGTCCCTGTCCCGCACCGCCCTCGCGAATGACTTGCGTGACGGCGGCTTTGAGGTCCAAGAGGCGAGCAACGGCGTCGAGGGCTGGGCACGGTTCTGCCAGCGGGCACCCGATGTCGTGGTCACCGATCTCGTAATGCCCGCATCCGATGGCCTTGACCTCCTCAGCCGGATCCGATCTCGATCCGATATCCCAGTCATCCTTTTTTCTGCCCACGGAACGGTTCAGACCACCGCTGCTGCCTTCAAGGCCGGCGCCCAGGACTTTCTGGCCGCCGATGACCTCGCGGGCGAAGACATCGTCGAACGCGTCGCGCGGGCATTGGCAGCGGTCGAAGGTGACCGCGAAGACTCTCCGATGTATCGGTATTTCGTGGGTCAGACCCCCTCAATGAAGAGACTGCGTACGCAGCTCACCGCTCTGGCTCCATTGGCTTCCCCGGTTTTGGTGCTCGGACAACGTGGGACCGGACGAGATACTGCGGTTCGCGCCCTCCACGAACTTGGCGCAACCGCTGGGGGAAGCTTCGTGAGAATCGCTTCCGCTGCCCCAGTCCCTGACTTGTCCGCACCCTTCCCTGCGGCCCTCTACCTAGATGGATTGGAGGGCCTTACACCAGAAATGCGCACGACGTGGTTTCTTCGAATCGCCGATGCCCGCCGTCGCGGCTACGGAAAGACCCGACGAATTTTCATCTCGAGCACTTGGCTCGCCGACCGTTGGCGCGCTGACTCAACTTTCGCGACAGAACTTGGCGTTTGTCTCCTGAACTCGGCGGTCGAACTTCCCGCACTCTCCAGTTACCGGGAAGATCTACCCGAAATCGCCCAAATGCTCTGCGGACGAATTTCGGAACGCCTGAGCCGGAAGCTGCGCCTCTCTCCCGCAGCGTTGCGCCTTGTCAGCGAGCACGAGTGGACGGGCCAGAGCCGCGAAGTGGAGCACTTGATTGAGCGCGCGGCGCACTTCTCCTCTGGCCAGCAGATACGACGGGAGACTCTCGCGGCCGTAATCCAGGAAAATTCTGAAAGCGTTGCGCGCTACCGAGAACTGCGTCGCGAAGGTGAATTCACCGATCTAACTCGAACCCTTCAAAACTCCGGCGGAAATATCGCGCTTACGGCCCGGCGACTCAATCGTAGCCGAGGGGCCGTCTATCGAATGATCAGAAAATACGGAATTCCTCTTCGACCAGCATCTGAAGCAAAGAAACCCACTCGAAACTGAGCCCCGGTGCATCACCTCACGGATTTTTCCTTCCGCAGACAGCGACTGACTCTCACGATATTGCTGGGAATCAGCATTTTTCTGGCCTTCGGCATCCCCAAGGTCAAGCCGGCCTTCGGCTTTCGGGTTCTCGTCGGAGACGATCACCCGGCAATTCGAACACTCGACAGCATGATCGAGGAATTTTCTGGGGGACTCCCCGTCCAAATCGCATGGCAGTGCGGACCCGGCCATCCGTGCGAAAGTGTTTTCGATGCGATTTCCCTGGCAATGGCCGATACCGTCACCCGCCAACTCTCCCTCACCGAACGCATTCGCGATGTCCAGGGGCCGACGAACGCGCCCCTTCTGCTTCCCGCCGAAGGGGGCTTTCGCGTTCGTCACTTCTTTGAAAACGGAAAACTGGCGGAAGACTCCGAAACTCTGATTCTTCATGCGCTTCGCGACCCGCTCTGGACAGGAAACCTGATTACAGAGGACGGGCTAATCGGAGTCATCGTACTTCAGCCGAGCGACAATCGTGCCTCTACGGATCGCAGAGTAATGGATGCCATCACCCAAGCCCTTGCGCCCTTTGAAGCCCGCGGATTTACCTACCATCTCGCTGGAGAAGCACCGCGGATTGCTGCGGGTGAAGGACTTTCCAAAAGCACTTCCCGTTTGATCCCAGTACTGGTTTCCCTCATCTTCGTAGTGCTTTTTTTCTTGACGCGTTCATTTCCTCACAGCTTGATCACCATGGCCACCATGGGACTCGCGCTGGCCTGGACCCTGGGAGCACTCGGATGGCTCGGATGGCCCCAGGATGGAATGCTGGAGGTGCTGGCTCCGTTGATCATGGTCGTCGGAGTCTGCGATGCGATTCACCTTCTGGGACGATATGCGGAACGGACCCGATCATTCTTGACTTCAGCGTCTGCCCAGACCGCCATGCGTGAAGCTGTCACTGAGGTAGGACCCGCTTGTTTGATCACCACCCTCACCACCGCTGGAGCGTTTCTCTCATTTACCACCAGTACCCTCGATACATTCGTTCGGTTCGGATTCATCTCGGCTCTCGGAGTCGTCATCTGCCTCCTGCTCACATTTACGTTGCTCCCTCTCCTGACCTGTCACTTTTCCAAATCCGCCGAAGAATTAGACATCAACTTGCGAAAATGGAACCTTTTTCTCAAGGCGATTTGGCAGACCAACGAGCGTCGAACCGGCGCACTTCTAGCGACGGCCTGCCTGTCGCTGATCTTTTTTGGATTCGGCTGGCTGAACTACTTGAAGGCCGACCAAAACTGGCTTGAATCGTGGGGGGAACAGAGCGTCCTTACCCAATCGATCCGATTTTTCGAGAGCAATCTCGGTCAGTCCCAAAAACTCGAGTTGCAAATCAGCCTTCCACCCGAAGTCCGAATCGAGGACCCGACTACGCTGAAGACAATCCGTTCACTTTCGAATTCCCTTGCCGGCATCGAGGGACTCGGGCCTGGCACCAGCATTCTCTCCTTCTTGGAACGAATCAACAAGTTCCTGAATGACGGGGAAGACAACTTGCACGGCGAGAGCGCGTCTATACAGGCCAACGCCGAACTGTTCGAACTCATCGCACTCGACGACCCCGAACAACTCGCTCGATGGGTCAGCTTGAATCGATCGAAGCTGAGAATTTCCTTCCCGGCATCCGAGATGTCCCACAGCGAACGCAGCCGACTGATGGAGAAAGTCGAAGAATTTATTGATCGGGATTTTCCCTCGGGCTGGGAAAGCAGCCTCACGGGAGGCGTAGCCCTTAGTCGGGACTGGACTCGAGACGTCCAAGACACCCAGCACCGCAGTTTCCCTGTTGCTTTTATCATCGTGTTTCTCCTGGCTTCTGGTTTTTTTCGCTCATGGAAGCTCGGATTGGCTGCGATGGTGCCGGTGTTGCTACCGGTGGTGGCCGTACTGGGTTCCATGGGCTGGCTGGGAATGAGCCTTGACGTCGCCCGGGCGATGATCGCCGCTATTGTGATCGGGGTGGGGGTCGACGACGCCATCCATTTTCTTTCGCATTACAAGAAACAAAGAGAAAAAGGTATCGATAGCCGCTCCGCTGTACGAGAGGCGTTGCTTCATACCGGACGGGCCATCGCGATTACATCCGTCGCACTCGCCTTGGGATTCTTTGCGTTGATGATGTCGGCTTGGCAAACGATCGCTAGCTTCGGCTTCTACGTGGCCTTGGCGATCATTGGCGCATTGCTGGCCACATTTTTCGTCCTTCCGGCTCTGATCCTGAGCATTGAGTCGAGGAATCAACGTTGACTGGTACCCCCCTCGAGGCGATCCGCCAGTGCAAGAACGGGTTTCCGGCCGGGTTGACGGTTGCACTTCTCCTGCCCGTTATCAGCGTTCTTTGCATAGGGTTCTATCGCGCTCTGGCTCCCCAATTCCCAGGCCAGATCTCGTGTTGGCTCCTACCCAATGCCCGTGTGCTTGAGAGCCCTTTCAATCCATCTTGTCCGCTTCGAAGCTCGGATCAAATTCGACGGGCCGAAGTATCGGGAGAGATGATCAACGTGATCCGGGCCTCGGACGTCTGGGCCGCAACAGCACTGGGCATGAGCAGCATCCGACTGGAAGTGGAGCGAGACGGAGACAGTTTTTGGATCAATCTGCCCAGCCACTTTCCGACCCCTGCATTTCGGATAACGCGGGTGTCGCTCGCCGTCATTCTTTCCGGCTGCCTTATTGGTCTTCCCTTGATCCTGCTATGGCGCTCGACATCCAGAGCGGCACCTCCTTTGGCGACTTTCTACTCGGCCATCGCGACCTTCTTGGCAACTGCACTGTGTGCGCAAAAATCGGAATTGGCCAATCAAATCGCGATACTGAGCCTGCTTGTCGCGCCCGCTGCTCTCGGGCATCTCGCATTGACCTTCCCACGGGAGCGCGCAATTCTTTTAAGCGTGCCGAGCGTTCGCCTTCTCCCCTACGCGACCGCGTTCCTCCTGCTTCCAGTCGGCATGTTGGCTCTGGGAGAGGATCCCATCCTATGGCCGCTATTCGTGTACCTGGTGATGGGAATCACCCTGGGCGCATGGGCGGTGCTCATCCTTTCGTCGGTCTACGCCCTCGACGAAGCGGATTCTGCCCAGGAACTTGCGCGCGCACGGCTGATGCTCTTTGGATCTTTTCTCGCCCCGCTCGTGCCGAGCGCCGCTTTCGCCGTCATTGCCAACAACTTTTGGGACTCGGCGATCTTGTACTTCTGGGCTCTACCCATTGTCCTGCCCATTCCCATCGGCCTGGCCATCAGCCGATACAATCTCTTTGACCTCGAGGCCAACATTCGTGTCTTTGTTGCACACATGCTCTATCTCGGCCTCTCAGCGCTGACGCTCTCCTTGGTTCTTTCTGCAGCATTCAGCTTCGCAGATGGATCCGGAATCCTGCTCGAGTTTCCCGTCGCGGTATTGATTTCCCTCGTCGGCGTAGCCGCGCTCGAGCCCCTGCGTAGCCGCCTCCCGAACATCGTCGAAAACACGTTGGCGCCCCAGATTCAGAGGCTTCGCGACCTACATGAGGGTCTCGGAGAGGACCTCGCGACGCTCCAGGGAGCGGACGCAGTGGGCCGGCGAGTATCCGAGGACTTGAAGAGCGGACTCGCCGGCTGCAGCGGATCGGTCCTGCTATCCCAAGATCGAATATGGCGGCCGGCCCACTTATTCGGAACAGAGCCTCCCAGCGGCCCCGAATTGGCCCTCGAAGCCGCTTCCTTAGTTGAATCCGTTTCTCTCGTTCACCTGCCAGCCGCCAGCGTTGAGGATCGGCACAAGACCGCCCTCGAGCGCGCAGGCATTGAGGTCGTTGCCGCTATCCGAAGCGGAAGCGAACTCCTTGGTCTCCTGCTCGTGGGCTCGTCGGAACGCCGAAAGCCCTATTCGTGGGTAGAACTCGAGTTTATATCCCGGATCAGCACCCTGGCAGGGATTGCGCTCCACAATGCCCGACTCTCCGAAGAACTGGTAGCCGCCGAGGAAAAAGCAGCTATCGGTAGAGTCGCATTGGGAGTGGCTCATCACCTAGGAAAGGAACTGGGATGGATACATCGCTTGGCCCACCGGCTCCCAAGTCGCTTGGAGGACCCCCATCGACTCCAGAGAGATGCGAAAATGTTGGCAGATTTGGCGAAAGATACCTTGGAGGGATTGCGTCGGTTCGTCGAGGAATCCACTCAGCATGCCAGTCTCTCCGGACCGGGGTCCGAGTCGTCCCGCCAGGCCCTGGATGCAGTGATCGCGAGGGCCGTGCGCCAAGTCGGAACTGAACACGGCCCCCAGAGGGTTTCGGTGGTTCTCGACCCAGCGGCCAGCAGGGCTCTTTGTCACCCCGATTTCGGACGGGCACTCTTCAACCTTCTGGACAATGCGGTCCACGCCAGTCCTGAGAATCAGATGGTCCGTCTCTTTGGCACCCGTGAGACCCCCCAATGCGTGCGCGTTGAAATCGAAGACCGCGGACCGGGAATTCCCGGACAAGAACTCGATCGCGTTTTTGAAGCGGGATTTACCACCCGGTCGGAGCAGGCCGGTAGCGGAATCGGGCTGACGATTGCGCGCGAAATCTTGAACGCGCTGGGTGGCTGGGTCAAGCTCGGTCCTGCGCAACCCTGCGGTACATTGGCGACCGTACTTCTTCCGATCGGTCCAGGATCGAAGGCGAATTCTTGATGGAAACACGCAGCGTTCTCTTCACGGCTTGCGCAGTGCTGACACTTTTCCTCGCCCTGGGGTCTGGGCGCGCTGCCGGTGAAGCCGTCGCCGGCATGGCGACTTCGTCCACGGACCCCGGAGATTTTTCGAAGATCCCCTCCGAGATCCCCACTCTCTCGCCGAGCGAGGTTCTCGAAGCAGCCTTCGTCAATCGATATTCGGTCGATCTGGTCACCCAGATCGAACTCGTCATGCGCGACCGCAGAAACCAAGAACGTAGACGCACCATCGCCGCCGTTACAAAAGTGGTGGACGGTCACGTTTATTCTATCGGACGCCTGCTCTCCCCCGAGTACTTACGCGACATGACTGTCTTGATGATGGAATCGGAGAATCGCGAGCAAGATGCCTTCGTCTTTATGCCTTCCCTGGACAAGGTGAGGCGCATCACCACCGCTCAGCGAAGCGATGCGTTCTTCGGCTCCGACGTCACGTACGAGGATATCGAACAGCAGCGGGCCGAGGACTTTGAGTTCGACGGGATGGAAACCGGCTGGCTCAGGGAGGAATCCGTCTACCGAATTCAGGCTCGACCCGCACGGATCGACAACTATGCGCGAGTGGTTTTCACCATCGCTCAAAACGACTTCGCCCTACTCGAAGTTCGCTATTACAAGCGCTCCGCCGAGGCTCCTTATCGGATCATCCGAGCTCCGCGAGAGCACATGATAAGCCTGGGCGGCCATGTCCTTCCTACCCGGATCAATGTCGAGAACACCATGCGGGGCACAGAAACCGATGTCCTGCTCACCAAGATGCGGACCGACGTAGAGATCCCGACCCGGATTTTCTCGGTCCGAACGCTCGAATCCCGAGCGCCCTTGCCCCGGGCTCGCTGACCCGCACTTTCCGAGCTCGATCCGGGTATATCCGCCTGCTGCCGGCAGTAGACCCGCATTTGAGCCCCTCGGGACTCGTTTAACCTGAATCGTTTCGTGACCCATTGGGACCTATTGGGACCCATTGGAGAGAAAAAATCGGAGAGAAAAAATCATACGGGTGATCCGAAATACCCCAAATATTCGACGAATGGGGGGAGGCCC
>LWDU01043084.1_pt1 | contig 44207 bp, 39 predicted proteins | sample 727161 | NCBI WGS metagenome assembly LWDU01 (sample SAMN04566230, study PRJNA314399) | hydrothermal vent metagenome | isolation source: deep sea hydrothermal plume seawater | place: Mexico: Gulf of California, Guaymas Basin | collected 2004-07-11
GCTGACGCAAACCGCGACCAAACTCCTTAACTTGCTCTTTTTGATCATCACTGAGACCCACAACTTTCACCAATTGCTTCATACGTGCTTGAGCTTGGACGCGTCTCGCAGCCATATTTGGTGGACCACCCCTTCTGCCAGTGCGAGGCGAAGCAACTGACTTCTCCGCTAAACCAGGTGGCTGAAATCGTAGAGATCGATTTGGTAACTTCAATACATTTTCCCTATTACTGATGTGCACTTGCACATTCGCCGTCATCCCAGGCAAAAGTTTTAAATCCGAATTTTCAGCAGCAATCACTACGGTATAAGTCACCACATTTTGAACAGTTTGCGGCTTCTTTCGTATCTGCCTAATGGTCCCTTTAAATTCCCGACCCGAAAAGGCATCAACGCTAAATGTAGCCAATTGCCCTGGCTGTATTTGACCGATATCCGCTTCATCAATATTGGTTTCGACTTGCATTTTTCTAAGATCTTGGGCGATCGTAAACAAAATTGGGGCTTGTAAAGATGCGGCAACTGTCTGCCCAATATCAACATTCCTGTCTATAACTACACCATCGACTGGTGAACGGATAAAAGTATTTTTAAAATTGACTTGAGCTATATTAAGCGCTGCGGCTTTCTGCTCCACTTGAGCGCTAGCGTGAAGTACCTCTGCTCGCGCTATTTCCAATTGCGCCTTTCTCGCTTCGATAATTGAACGTTGGGCTGCAAGTTGGGACTTTGCTCCCGCCAATTGTGCCGCTGAAACTTGCCACGCTGCGCGTGCCTTATCGAGCGTACTTACCGCCACAACACCTTTTTTTTGTAAGATTTTTTTGCGATCAAAGTCTTGCTTCAGGTTCTTTGACGTAACCGCTAATCGAGACACATCTGCATCTACCGAAGCCAAAACAGAATTAGCATTTCCAATATTGGCGATAGCTTGAGTGATACCAGCTCTTCGAGTAACAACAAGAGCCTTCGCAACGGCTAATTCTGCTTCAGCCTGTTTTACCCGTGCAATAAAGCTCTCGGGATCAATCCTAGCTATAACCTGACCCGCTTTTACCTTTGAATTGAAATCAACATGTATTTTAGAAACCTGACCAGAAATTTCTGAACCAACCTCGACTGTTACAACTGCGTTCAACTCTCCCGATGCCGAAACTGACTTTTTTATGTCTCCCCGTTTCAATTCTTCCAGACGATATGTAACGCCTGATGTATCATCTCCCACCCATAGAAAAAGACCTAAAAAAATTACGCCAGCTAAGCCTATCACAGTAAATACTAAAGCTCTGTTCATAACTAAATTATTCCTATGGTTTGATATAAGAGTCCAGACATTTAAGAATACTTTCTAATTAACAACAACTTTTATCGTGGGCGGTTTTGTTGGAACAGTGTACGGAGGCGTTTTGGATCAATTTTGAGTAACCGCGCAGCGCGGTTTATATCCGGCGATGGTGGTCCAACCGCACGGCGCAATTCGTTGAGGTCTACACTGAGTTCACGGGCAATGGCAGCAAGCGGACCGTCACCTCGCCTTGGTCCGGCACGCCGAGGGCCGCCCTGCGGTTGATTGGGCTGGCCACCTGCCGAAGACGGATTATTCGTGTTTGCCTTTTGAGCACGTGTGCCGCGTAAACAACCAATAGAGTATGGATATTCGTCATTCATATGATAATGATAGATATTCTGGACAGTACCATCCCACATAACTGGACCTTCATGGCCGTGACAGACATCCAGGTTTTTATTGGTTAAAGTCCGGCCTCCAACATCCTTGACGCCGAATACCCCAAATCCATCCAAGGCATAAGCAATCAAGGAACTATGGCCGTTTTGGTCTGTGCCGTTTGGCAGACATGGTGCGTAATCGTGATAGTGATACTGTCCACTACGCTCCGGATGTCCGCCACAGACATCTAAAATTTCATAAGCTGGTGCATCGCGCCCACCGGCATCAACGGCATTGTAAAGCGCTCCACCCACCAACGTGAAAGCGGTCAACCCCATAGGTACGCAACTTGGTGACTGCGCAAATTTTGGCATCAGTGGCAAGCGCATTAGGATTTTCTGTTCGCGGATACTATTTGGATTACGATCATATTGATAAGCCGGATCGGATTGACGAATAGGAAATTCTCCAGTCGGGTGAGTTGGTAGATTGTTCGCCCGCACGATCCGCATACCTTTTTCCGTGACAATGTTGATCCTGGCATTAGGCCAATCAACCTTTCCATTAACATGTAGTTTTTTATGCGGATGATACTTATCGCCTTGCAGCCATGGTCCTGTCCGATGCGCCCCAGGCGCGTTCGGATTGAAGTTTTGCTGACAGGAAAACAAGTGGTTGATTTTTGGGCCTGAGGATATTCGTCCATCACCAAGCCAGCGGCTATCATGGCCTTGGGCGCTAGAGGCAACCCCGACAGTAAACATTACAAACATTGCCATCAAGAATAGTCGATATAGTTTAACTGATCCTTTTGTCTTTGGAATGATAACGGCAAGACTTAAAAGAAGGGTGGACTTACGCATAACTCAAGAATCCCTATTTTGCTTTATCAGTTTAATTTTTAGCCATTTGCTTCACGTTCATAGCGGAGTTTACGTCGCCTTTCCCTGCGTTGTTGACGTTTTTCCTGTGTGCGGATCGCCTCCAGAACCAGTCTTTTGCGTTGATCCCCAGTAATTTAGGCCGAAAATTCAGCCACCATGCTGTGCATCGCCGTTTGGCCAATTTGCATATCTCCTTGCAGAGCCGTGAGGGCACTCTTTAACGAATTTTTATCAAATGGTTCTTGCGCCAAAGCGGCAGTTACCCGTCTGCCGGAGCTTGATCCGGCATCAGTCAAATGGCTTCAACAGCAAAATCAGCTTTGGCAGCACCGTGAGTGCTGCCAAAAGGGCAATAAACATTGCCGCTCCGGTTAACACGCCAAAAATGACCGTCGGGGTGAAGTTGGACATCATCAAGATGGAGAATCCGAAGATGACGGTCAGGGTGGTATAGAATACCGCTTTACCGATATTGGAATGGCAAATGTGCAAGGTCATCACATAGTCGTGCGAAAGGGCGTATTCTTCTCTGAAGCGGTAGATGTAGTGAATGCCATTGTCGACGGCAATACCGATGGTGATCGCAGCAATCGTAATAGTCATCATGTCCATAGGAATTTTTGACCAACCCATCACACCCAAAACCACTGCTGCACCCAACACGTTCGGCAGAATGCCGATAATTGATAAGATGATTGACCGGAACAATATCAGGAACATGATCGCAATACCCAGCAGCACCACACCGATGGTCTTGATTTGCGATGCAAACAAGCTCTGCAGCATGTTGTTGTAAAGCACGAGCAGTCCACTCACGGTCACGTCCTTGATCAGCGGCCTAAAGTCAGCAAGCTGCTTTAACCCCTCTTTCTTCAACAGGTTCCGGCGGACCTTCTCCAGCAACTCTTTACGGCGCAGATCGGGTGTCGAATCTAACACCCGCGCGATCAGCCGGAATTCGTCGTTTTTGATCGAGACAAAAGGCTCGATGATAGTTTTTTTAACCGCGGCGGGAAGCTTAGTATACAAGAGTGACAGCTCCATTCCGTCCAACTTTTTTTCGGCAAAAGCTTCGGCAACCCGCACAGATGAAGCGAACGAAAGCACCTTGCCGGTTTCGGGCAATCCGTCAAGATAGTCGTGGGCTTTTTTTATAAGCTCAACCTTGGTCGGGTTGAACCATAATTCAGGTTTGCTGCGAAGCAGCGCCAAGAATTCGCGTTCTTCCTGGATCTCTTCCGGCGTCATTTCCTTGAGGTCTTCGGGCGTCAATTCTTCCGCATCACTCTCGAGCTTTACCAATATTTCCAAAGGCGTCGTGCCGCCGAGCTTTTCATCGATGAACTTGAGACCCTGATAAATTTCGGTGTCTTCACTGAAATAGTTGATGAAGCTGTTCTCGACCCGCAGCAGGGAAATTCCCGCCGCGCTCACGACCGTTAAAACGACCGCCAACACCAGGATCTTGTTGCCATGAAACTCCGTCATTCGGGCCAGATAAGCGGGTACAGGAAACCGGTTGTTATCGACGGCGGCTTTGGCTTTAATTTTCCCCATAACCAGCAGCAATGTAGGGAACAGCAGAAACGCGGTGGCAAAGGTCACTGCCAATCCGGCGCTCATCATCCAACCGAAGTCGATAACCGGCTTGATGTCGCTCACGACCAGAGAGCCAAATCCAATAATGGTCGTCAACGCGGTGTAGAAACAGGGCTTCACCATCTTATGGATTGTGGCGCGGACCAGCGTCAGCTGACTGTCATCAGGATTATCCCGATGGAGCTGCAGATAGCGTACAATCAAATGAATGTTCATCGAAATTGTGATGATTAGCATGAGGGCCAAAAAATTCGACGAAATGACGGTAACTTTCCAGCCAATCAATCCAAGGATGCCGATCATGATTGATGCGGAGTAAAAGCAGCTAAGCAGAGGCAGAGCAATCCAACGCATTTTCCGGAAAATGGCGGTGAGAATAATGATCAGAAAGGCGAGTACGCCGCCGCCGAAGACGATCAAGTCGTTACGCACAAATGTTACCATGTCGTCGGTGATCATCGGCAAACCGCCGAGATGGAGAACGCCATGTTGGCGGTAGGGCGCGATAATGTCTCTGATGCGGGCGATGTCGCGGTGACGTTTCGCGCTTCTCGCTTGATCTACCTGATCGTAGTCGGCGTTGATGCGTTTCAAAGATTGTGTCTCTTCTGACGACAAACCGGTCTGCCGCCTTTTGGCCCGTAAATCGTCGCGCGACTTGAGCAAGCGGTTGAACTTTTCATTCTCGACCAATGACAGTAGCAGCGCCGCGGTTCGACCATCGCCGCTGACGATGAGATCGCGGTAAATTGGGCTATTGATCAGCTCCTCCTTAGCCCTGGACCGGTCGATACCGGGTTTCTCCAGACTCGGCATATTGTTAACCATGTCTTGAATATCAGCATCCGAGCTATTAAACAGAGGAGCATCAAGTATTGTGAACACCGTGTCCACGCTGGTGACTTTCTTGAGTTCTCCACGGAGTTTTTTCAAAGGCTCTAATGCTTGGTCGGAGAAGAGATTTTCGTCAGGCGTGTACGTCACAATGAGTAAGTCGTTGCTCGGATATCGCTCGTGGATAGCCCGAAACACCTTGAGGTCCACGTCGTCTTCCAGCAACAGAGAGTCGGCCGATGCGTCCAACTTGAAGTCTCTTGCGTGATAGCCGAAGAAAACCAGAATCGAGAGCAGTACGATCAAAACTAACTTAGGATTGTGGAGCAGAGTGTCATAAGCCTTCGCGATCCGAGACGTCATGAATTTTCTACTTTGAGCAATGCCCAATCAGCCACGGGGATAATGGTGTCTGCTGATGGTGTGTACACTTTCCCATAGGTGCCGAAACAATTAGACCAAGTATTTGAATAACTATCCGGACAAGAAGGCAAAGCATAACCAACCCCTGTACTTCCTACCAGCACAGCCAGCATGAGGTTTAATGTTACAGTTAATCTAGTCATAACAATATCTTCTCATAAAAATATCTATTTGGGAACCGTAGAAGTGTCAGTCTTAATTAAGCTACCTTCCATACGGGCGTAAAATAAAACTGTATGGAGGGCAGGTCATGTGGAAGAACAATTCAATCCCTTATCTTTACCAAAAGAGAGGTATTTATTATTTCTCACGCCGTGTTCCAAAAGACTTGGAAGATCATTACAGATCATCAAAAATAACTTTATCTCTTCGAACAAAGTCACTAAAGGTTGCTAAAACTAAATCAGCTTCTCTGGCTTCTCAGCTAGATGAAGAGTGGTTGACGCTACACTGGAGAACAAACTATTTTCACAATGCTAAACTATCAATAAGACAAGTCCGGTTATTAATAAAAGAAAATTCACACAGCGATTAAACACGGGGTTTGTGCCGTCGCATTTAAATCTCTTTAGTCCACTCCCGTCGAAACTACCTAACACTTGGCAAGGCATTTTACCCAGACTAGGTTAGGACTATGCAAATAAAAAGATGTTAAGATATAGGCATTCTTCCAATGGGAACGTGGGGTGATGTCAATTGATCCCTCTATTGCCCTCTCTATAATGCAGAAATTTAGGATTACGATGGATTATATTTATCGTGGGATAGAAATAGGTTTACCAGAAGACATAAGGAAGAACATTTAATGCCACATCCAATGAAAAGTAAAATCTTTGTTTTAACGCTTTTGTTAGGCTGCTTACTTATGTTTAATCCCGTCGGCATGGATATGTTTTTACCTGCTGTGCCAAATATAGCCCGAGGTCTTGATACTACCTCAAATCAAATTATGAATTCGATGTCGGCACTTTTTCTTGGTAATGCTTTAGGCCGGCTGATCTTAGGACCTCTAGCCGATCGTTACGGTCGAAAGCCGGTAATTTTATTAACTTTGATTATTTTTACTAGTTCAGCTTTCGCATCCGGTTTGGCTTCTTCAATCGAGTTTTTTATTTTTTGGCGGTTTATTCAGGGATTCGCAATTTCAGGGGGTCATGTTTTATCCCTCTCAGTCGCGAGAGATTTATTTGAAAAAGAACAATTTGGTAAAATAATTGCAAATGCTACGGCGATTATGGGTCTAGCCGGCATAGTTTTCCCAATTCTTGGAGGAAAAATTGTTCAGCTTATGCCATGGCAATCAATATTCTGGGTAATGAGCATTTTTGGTCTGACGGTTTTTTCATTTGTGATATTTTCTTATAAAGAAACAATTAAACGAAAGAATCCTCGAGCCGTTAATCCTCCGTTTCTATTGAACAACTGGTTTAAGATCATTACCAACCCGGTATTCTTGCGCCATGCTTTATGTAGTAGTTTTGCGACGGCAGGCTTTTATGCTTATGTTACGGTATCGCCGACAGTACTGCGCGAAATATTCGGTATAAGTTCTTTGGGTTACGGACTTTCTTTTGCTCTTTTGGCTCTTTTTTTTGTGATAAGCAACCTAATCGCTGGTCAGTTAGTTACACGCATTGGGCAATTTCGCCTTCTCGCGATCGGTAGCGTCATCGTTGTTTGGGGAGGGGTGATGATGTTGGGATTTTCAATAATGGAAATTGACAGGCCTTTTGCTATAAATTGGCTGGGTTGTTCCACAGTCAAATGCTCTCGCTCTCCAACCATTTGAAAACTCAGCGGGAACAGCATCCGCTTTATTAGGATTTATCTCAATGATCGCGTCTGCATTTATGGGGTTTTTACTTAGTTTTGCAGTCCATGATGATGCCACTTATCTAGCGCTCGCAATGTTAATAAGTGGTTTATCATCTTTTTTAATTTATTTCCTCCTGATTCAAAAAATACTAAAATAATTTTCCCTTACTAAAGCCTTTTTTGTACATTCCCCTTCGCTGCATTTAACTCTCTCAGGGGTCACCATCTTCTCAAGAACTTCACATGTAACACATTGGTATCCATGCAGTTTTAATTTACGCCTGTATGGAAAGTAGTACATGTGGAAGTACAATTCAGTCCCTTATGTTTATAAAAAGAGAGATATGATTATTTTTATTTAGGGTCGGGGATACTTGAGACGAGGTTTGAGAAAGACCTAAATGTGATGGAAGTAGCAACAATCACAGGACACAAAGATCTTAGAATGCTACAAAGATATACACATTTAAGAGCAGAAGATTTAGCTAAGAAGCTTGGATAGACCTCTCTGCTTTCCCCTAATTGCTAGGGATTGACCTGGATAATTAACAATGAACCTTAATGAATTTAATATGTTGTGCACATCACTTTTTTCTACAACTTACAGTATTCAGTGGCGTGGTTCGCACGTTTGGAAGGTTGGAGGTAAGGTTTTTGCAATTGGTCGTTGGGACAATAAAAAAAACTCCGGTATAACTTTTAAAGTGTCCAAGATCACTTTTGAATGTTTGAAGCACGAACCGGGAATACGACCCGCTCCTTACCTGGCATCAAGGGGGATGAGCTGGTTGCAATATTATAACGAAGAGAGAATTTCGCACAAAGACTTAAGATCGTATCTCACCGAATCCTACAGTATAGTTTCTCATAGTCTGACCAAGAAAAAACAGAAGGAACTGAACCTTAATGTCCAAAGGAGCAAATGGTGAACTATGTCTGTAGGTTATAATCAGAAAATCCCCTATCCGACGGGACTATAATTCAACTGACCCTGTACCTTATTACTAGTTTCCTTTGCATATGATCAGAACATCAGTAAACGCGACTGAGAACAAATTGGACTTTTGTGCTTTAGACGTTGAAACTACCAACTTTAATATTTCAAGTATATGTCAAATAGGTATTTCAAATTTCGATCCAGGTGAATCGCCTTGGATTAAGCACAGACCGATTTGGTCAGAATCTGCACTATTGAGTTGGTCATAAAACTCCATTGGTGGTCCGTAAGCTGTATAACTCATGGCTTTCCATAGACCCATATTATCCAGTTCAATTATCTACAGAAGTTTCCAACCATAGACTGCTGTCACACCAAGGGTATAAGCCGCGAGAAGAACAACATTAATTGGGTTTCCAGAAAGCTTAGGTGTTTTGATTTGTGACACATTCAATGCCGCGAGCCCCAGCCCGCTGGAATAAAGAATTACAGAAAATATTTCTGAACTAAACAGGCCCTCAAATAGAAATATAAAAACGATTACTATGTTGTTGTTATCGATGGCCAGTCCAATATATTTGCCTCCATCAGCAAGGCCGAAAGTACTAAAATAACTCAAGCGTATCGCTGCGGCTGCAAGCATTAAAAATGCACCCGGTAGGAATATAGGCTCGAATTTTCCATAACTTAAAAGAAATATTGCAGGCGTAATTCCATAGCTGACAATATCGATCAACACATCCAACTGACCGCCAAACAATCGGTCTGAGCCGGTTCGTCCCTTCATCCTACGTGCAACCAGCCCATCGGCCCAGTCAAAAGCAACGGCCCATATCATTCCTATCATTGCTGCAGAGAAGACGCCTAAAATAATGAAATATATAGCAAGAAGGGTGCAACCAAGTCCGGCAAGAGAACATACATTGGGAAGATCCCATACATAAGAAAGAATAGATTTGGGTTGCTGCTCATGCGGATTAGAGTTTTCAGCTGTCATGGCTGCTCCTACAAATAGAGGGGGGTTTCAATACTAATAAATTTCGACTATAACTAGTGTTTGGCGGCATAGGTGATTAGATGGACAAATATCCATTCCCAGTGCAGCTCGCAAGTTCGATCATTACCACACCGATTTAGCATACCATAAATGATCGATCATACCTAAAGGTCTAAACCAATAATGATTGTCTATACCGTAGGCACTTTCGATCTATTGCATGTGGGACACTTAGCTTTACTAAGCTACTGTAAGACTTTGGGTGATGTCGTTGCAGTTGGAGTTGCGTCTGATGAGGTAGTCAACCTTTATAAGCCACATGTACCTGTTATTCCACTCAATCAACGTATGGAAATGTTGAAAGCATTGCAGTGTGTCGATATTGTGCGTCCTTACCACCAACTTGAATATGTATCAGGTTGTAGGGAGTTGAAGGCCGATATCTTTGTGATCGGTGGAGATTGGGGCCGCGAATTGCCCAATCTGGACGTAGAAGCCTATTTAAAGGCAGAAGGAAAGCAGATTATTCAAATTCGGTATAATCCTCGAACTTCATCGACGGAAATTAAGCAAACAGTGATTGATCAGATTCACTAGACTAGCATGTTGCATAGCTTTGAGATTGCCAAAAATTTTTCGACTTCACTATCTCCATTAAATTATCGCTGATTGTCCATCGTCAGACATCTCAAGACCCCCTCAGAAATACAAACGACCCTAAATAAAATAATCATATCTCTCTTTTTATAAACATAAGGGACTGAATTGTACTTCCACATGTACTACCCTCCATACAGGCGTAAATTAAAACTGCATGGATACCAATGTGTTACATGTGAAGTTCTTGAAAAGGTGGTGACCCCTACGGGATTCGAACCCGTGTTACCAGAATGAAAATCTGGCGTCCTAGACCTAACTAGACGAAGGGGTCACTAATTGAAGTTTTCAAGCGACGGTTTATACGCCTCACCAAATGAAATCAAGATTATTTTGACATGATAAGTTAAATAATTTTAAGAAAATTCTTAGTTTGCTTGAGATTTTGAATGCCCACGCAACTTCCACAAAGCAATTGGACCTAAAAAAGCAACAAAACCCATCGAGGCAAATGCTAGACCCCAGGAGATCGTAGTTATACCACCACCAGAAATATCCAATACCATACCAACAATCAACGGCCCTATTGCACCGCCACCAAAGCCGATAAGGGCATGGAGACCTAGGGTGGACCCACGACGCCCTTTTTCAGCAGCCAATAGTGTGCCAGCCGTCAACGCCGCTGAATCGAGCTGGATTAATCCAGCATAAAGAGTAACAAAAAATACAATAATCCATCCAATAAAGAGCGCTAGTATACCGGCAGAAAAAAGAAAAACCATAACTACACGGCGACGATCATAGCGATCAGCAATTTCATTGCCGCCAATACTAGCAATCGCAGCAACACAAGCCGTCAACGTTGCTACTGTAGTAGGTATAAGTTGAATTTCACCCAAATCATGCACAGATAAGCAATAGACTAAAAAAGCGACCAACCATGAGCGCATAGCGAATAACTCCCAACTATGGACGCCATAAGCTAAAATGTAACCCATAGCCTCTCGATTACGGATTATTGGCCTAAAATCTAATAGTCTCGTTTTAGAATCAGGTTTTTGCGGTACGGTTTTATTCATAAGACATAAAACCAAAAAAGCTGAGGCTAATGCAGAAAATCCAGCTATTTTATGAACATTAACCCAGCCGAGTATAGTATTAACCTCCCCAGAAAAATAAAAAGAAATTGCGGTGCCAAGACTAAAACTCGCCGTATAAAAAGCTATCGCTCGAGCTGGTTTCCCCCCACTATAACGGTCCGCCAAAATCCTCAAACCAGGCATATATGTTGCAGCCAGACCGACCCCTGCAAGCGTACGGAGTAATAATGCACCCCAAAATCCAGAGGCAAAATACGCAAATCCGAACAAGGCGGTCGCAGTAAGAGTAGCTCCACTTAAGTAAATTAATCGAGCATCAATTCGATCGGTTAAACTAACTAAAACCGGAACACTAATGGCATAACCGCCCAACAAAATTCCAGCGATCCATCCTGCTTCAGTATTTGAAAGCTGCCATATCTCAATAAATTCAGGCATAAGAGCCGGAAAAGTAAACACGCCAAGCATAGTAAGCACTTCCGCTAAACACATAATAAAAACGATATAAAATGGAGATTGGCGCATTTAACAGATCTAATGGCTAGAGACTGGCGCAGCATCGTCAATTAAAAGCTGAGCCGAGGATCTACCCTGCCAATTATTTTCCCTAAGCCGACCGACAACATGAAGCGGCAAGCCATTGTGATTGAGTAAAGCTTGGCCAAGGTCCGTATCTACACAACGAAACGCGATCGCTGATAACTGTTTTTTACTATCGATTCCAGTTATGAAACAACGAACATGATTAAACCCGACAATATCAGCTTTAGCTATCCTAATACCAGAAAAAGCAAGCCTCGGTTCTGCATTACCAGTCCCGAAAGGAGCCATTTTATTTAGGATCTCAACTAAGTCCATTGAAGCCCCTTCGATTGTGATTAATCCATCAACACTGAGTGTTGGCATAATTCCTTCTTCAAAAATTTGTTTACCTATCCGCTCAGAAAGAAATTTTTCAAAGACATCCAACTTTTCAGCCTCCAAAGAAAATCCAGCTGCCATGGCATGCCCACCTCCATTAGTGAGGATACCTGCTTGGCGGGCAGATATTACGCAAGCACCAAGGTCAACACCTGTAATTGAACGACCTGAACCTGTCGCCACACCGTCCTGAACAGTCAAAATACACGCCGGCAGACCATAGCGCTCTTTCAAGCGGCTAGCGATAATACCAATAACTCCCGGGTGCCAGTTTTCACCCGCCACAAAAACAAGCGATTGAGAAATTTTCTTTTCAGCTTTTAGTTCGGCCAGTGCAAGTACTTCTTTTAAAACAATATCCTCGATTTCCCGGCGTTCTGCATTATAATTATTTAGCTTTTGAGCTATATTGATAGCTTCCTCTGAACTTTCGGTAGAAAGCAACTTAGCACCTAGATTGGATTCGCCTACTCGTCCACCAGCGTTAACGCGCGGACCCATTAAAAATCCCAAATGATAAGTTGATGGCGCTTCATCCATGCCAGCAACATCGGCTAAAGCCGACAATCCTTTATTCCGTCGCTTGGCCATCACTTTCAAACCTTGGACAACTAAGGCTCTGTTGACCCCAGTTAACGGCACCATATCGGCAACAGTGCCAAGCGCAACAATATCCAATAAGTTCATCAAATTTGGTTCTTGAAAAGATAAATTTTTTAAGAAGAATCCATCTTTTCGCAAGGCCCTATTTATTGCAACAATTAGCAGAAAAGAAACACCTACGGCTGCTAATTGAGTATGTCTACTTTCTTCGTCAAGTCGGTTGGGATTAATCACCGCCACGGCATGCGGGAGGATTACCTCCGCAATATGGTGATCAACGATAATAACATCTAACCCAATATCCTCCGCAAAAGACAAGGGCTCAAAAGCAGTTGTACCGCAGTCAACAGTAATAATGACTGATGCGCCATCACTCTTTAATTTCTCAAAAGCGGCTATATTAGGTCCATACCCTTCTGCAATCCTATCAGGTATATATATTTGGTAGTTTACTCCAATGGATCCGAAAAACCGTGCGAGCAATGCCGATGAGGTCGCGCCGTCCACATCGTAATCACCAAATATAGCTATTTTCTCATTTCCAGTAATCGCCTTGATGATACGAACAACACCGACATCCATATCCAGCAAATGTGCGGGGTCAGGCAACAGTGAACTTAGCTTTGGGTCAAGGAAATCGTCTACGAGCTCTGCAGATACGCCCCTCGCACTTAAAAAACGTCCAATTATATCTGGGATCTGAAATTGCTGAGATATTGCAAGCGCTTGCCGATCATTAACTTGTCTTTCAAGCCATCGTTTTCCGCTAAAAGACCGCTCGACATCAAGAAAATTTTTATCCGATAAAGTCTTTGTCATTTATTTATATATCTGCGGGTTTTCATCCAGTCTCACGGCTAAAATTATGCTCAGCTTCAATATATCTAACGGTTCCGGATTTAGATCGCATAATGAGAGAATGTGTCATCGCACCACCTTTAAAACGACGCACTCCTTTCAACATAGATCCCATAGTAACCCCTGTGGCCGCAAACATCGTCTCACCACCAGCGAGTTCCATAAGGTTGTATTTTTTATCGAACTCCGTAATGCCAAGACGCGAAGCTCTCCCGCGTTCATCGTCATTACGAAAAACCAAGCGACCTTGCATTTGACCGCCAATACATCGGAGTGCGGCAGCTGCCAGCACACCCTCAGGCGCTCCGCCCGTACCCATATAAATATCAACTCCAGCTTCTTCGGTAGACGTTGCTATAACACCGCTAACATCACCATCCCCAATTAGCATAATTCGGGCTCCACTCTCCCGACTTTTAGCTATAATTTCTTCATGCCGAGGACGATCAAGCACACAACTAACCAAATCACCAATTTCAACATCCTTGGCTTTAGCTAAATTTTTAAGATTATTCGCGACAGTTTCATCAAGGTCAACAACACCTTTCGGAAGTCCATTACCAACCGCGATTTTATCCATATAAGTATCAGGCGCATTCAAAAAACCGCCTTCCTCAGCCATCGCTATAACTGCCAAAGCATTTGGACCGCCTTTCGCAGTGATTGTTGTCCCTTCAAGCGGGTCCAAGGCAATGTCGATCTTCGGTCCATTTCCAGTGCCAACTTCTTCACCGATATATAACATTGGTGCTTCGTCACGCTCGCCCTCGCCGATACGTACAGTGCCCTGTATATGAAGGCTATTTAGGGCGCTCCGCATTGCATCAACTGCAGCCTGGTCCGCAGCTTTTTCATCACCTCGCCCCATCAAGCGTGAAGCAGCGATTGCGGCTGCTTCTGTCACACGTACTGCCTCAAGTGCTAAATTTCGATCCATTTTAGAAGTGTACTCACCCATAATTTTTACCTTTTTTAATTTATATTTCTTTAGCCATTAAAAGGACTCTATTCGGATCATGCACGGTGGTTCCACCACAGCCTCATTTTTTTCTATCAAACCTAACGTCGCCAACATCGAATATTCGGCCGTTGAGTGAGTTGTTAAAACCACCGGAACGGCCTCGTTCTGAGATCTCCCACGTTGCAATACTGCCTCCATAGAGACATTATTATCCTTAAGAGCACTAGCGATGGTAGCAAAAACGCCAGGCTTATCTAACACCATAAAACGAACATAGTAGGACCCAACATGCTCGGAGATCGGCACATTTTTTAATTTCTTTAACTTTATCGCTGGTATTGTAAATGTGTTTAACTTTTTATCCCTTGCGATATCAATTATGTCCGCGACCACGGCAGAAGCTGTCGGCCCTTCACCCGCCCCACGTCCTTCATACATGGTTGTGCCTACAAAATCACCTTCTACGATCACTGCATTAAAAACATCTTCAATGTGAGCAATAGGGGCATCAATCGGGACCATGCAGGGGTGGACGCGTTGTTCAATACCAAATTCAGTCTGGCGCGAAATACCAAGCAATTTAATTCGGTAGCCAAGCTCATCTGCAAATTCTATATCAAGCGGCGAAATCCGACTAATACCCTCAATATGCACAGCTTTAAAATTCACTTCACAACCAAAAGCTAGACTAGTTAGAATTGCCAGCTTGTGAGCGGTATCCACACCATCGATATCAAGAGCAGGGTCTGCTTCAGCGTAGCCCAGATCTTGTGCTTCTTTGAGCATCAAACCGAATTCTTTACGAGTTCGGCGCATTTCACTAAGTATATAATTGCAGGTACCATTCAAAATACCAAAAATACGCAATACTTTATTACCAACCAAACCCTCCCTAAGAGCTTTTACGATCGGAACGCCACCCGCAACAGCAGCTTCAAAGGCAATGATAACGTTAGCAATCTCTGCGGACCGAGCAAGTTCAGTACCATGGTGAGCGATTAGGGCTTTATTCGCTGTAACCACATGCTTACCATTAGCTATTGCCGTTTCTACCAATTCTTTTGCTATACCATCTTCGCCGCCGATTAGTTCCACAACCACGTCAACGTTTTTATCAATAGCAAGCTCGAGCGGATCAGGGCTCCATTTTAAATCAGCTAGATTAAAGCCACGGTCTTTAGACGGATCACGTGCAGAAACAGCTGTTATAGCTATATCACGACCACTTCTTAACGAAACTAGACTAGCTTGCTGCCTAAGTAGTTTAACCACACCTGCGCCAACAGTTCCGAGACCAGCCACACCAATTTTTAAAGGCGAATTACTCAAGATACTACTACTCGTTCCTTATTTAGTTCTTCGACCAGTCTATTTTGATTTCCCAGAAACGCTTTCAAATTACGAGCTGCTTGTCGAATTCTATGGCGATTTTCCACCAGCGACACTCGAACGTGATCATCACCGTGTTCTCCAAATGCAACACCCGGTGATACAGCAATTTGAGCTTCGCTTAGTAAAAGTTTAGAAAATTCAACAGACCCAAATTGTTTAAAAGGATTGGGGATGGGCGCCCAAGCAAACATTGTTGCAGATGGTCTAGGAATATTCCAACCTGCTGCGCTAAAGCTATCAATTAGAACGTCACATCGTTCTTTATAGATTAAACGCATGTCATCAACACACCCCTGAGGACCGTTCAAAGCCGCCGTCGCCGCGACTTGAATCGGCGTAAAAGCCCCATAGTCTAAATATGATTTAATGCGCGCCAAAGCAGCAATTAGTTTTTTGTTTCCAGCCGCAAAGCCAATACGCCAACCCGGCATAGAATACGTTTTACTCATGGAAGTAAATTCAACCGAAATGTCACGAGCACCCGGTATTTCTAATATCGAAGGTGGGGGTTTACCATTAAAATAGACTTCTGAGTATGCCAGATCAGATAAAATATAGATACCGTGAAATTTACAAAAATCGACAATGCGACCATAAAAGTCCAAATCTGTAGTAATCGCCGTTGGGTTATTTGGGTAATTTAATACAAGTGCCGTCGGTTTTGGAACACTATGGATTACAGCCACTTCTAAGGCCTTCAAATAGTCATCGTCTGGCACAACTGGAACATTCCGAAGAGCAGCACCAGCAATTATAAATCCGAACATATGTATAGGATAGCTTGGATTTGGAACTAGTATCACGTCACCTGGGCTGGTAATAGCCGAAGCGAGATTAGCCAAACCTTCTTTGGAACCCAGCGTAACTATAGCTTCTGTATCGGGATCAATATTAACATTAAACCGACGTGAATAATAAGCAGCGAAAGCCTTTCGTAGACCCGGGATACCACGAGAAGCAGAATAGCGGTGGGTTCTAGGGTCTTCAACAGCCTCAATCATTTTATCAACGATATGACGAGGCGTTGGTTGATCTGGGTTACCCATACCAAAGTCGATAATATCCTCGCCCGCCGCGCGCGCGCGCGCTTTCATCTCATTTACTTCATTAAATACATAAGGAGGTAGTCGTTTTATTCTATGGAATTCTTGTTCCATTACTCAAACTGCCAGTCTAAATTATAGGTTAACAACTAATAAAAGCTTACAAATGATCCGAGGACTAATCTGTCTTCGAGTAACCCGTGCTGACAGGTCCAAACGCTAAATGCTCTCCAAATTTCCTCTAGATAATCAAAAGCATTTTATAAAAAGTCTATAAAAATTTCTGCACGGCGGTTCCCAGCTTCGCCCGAAGGCATATACTCATAATAGCGTGGCACATGGTCAGATACTGATCCAACGAATAATTTATTTGCATTCACTCCCATTTTCACCAATTCATTTGCTACCCGCTCAGCCCTTGCAGCAGAAACCTGAAAATTAGTCATTTTGTGAAGGATTGGATCATTAGTCACCGTCCGTCGACTGGCGTGACCTACAATCCGAAGTCTACCACCCACTTTCCTATACTGAGCGATCACTTGGCGTAGGACACGACGGTCGCGTTTTCCAACTCTTGAAGAACCATTAGGAAATAGGATCGTGGCAACTTGATACGAATTTTGAAGATTATGCTTATTGAATTGTCCCGAAAAATTCAAACCAGAAACACCTGAACTTGAGGGAGGTTGTCTATAGGTTGATCGTCCAACAGCACCAGAATTACTCATTCTCTCAACACCGGATCCAGAAATGATAATAGTTTGAGTTTGATCCAAACTTCCGCCTAAGCCAGGAACAACACCAATTCTTGGGGGATTTGGATTAATGGCGGGTAATTTCTTCATTTTAGATGGTACGGATATCGGTAATTTTGGGGGAATTAGCGGTTTCTTTGTTTTAAATTTCAATTTAGCCTTATTCTGTAAGAAGCTTAACTCAACAGGCTTTGGCGGCACTAAATACGCTGTCGCTGCTTTAGGTTTTGGCTTAGATAACGGCATAGGCTCAATCTGCGTTATTGGCTTTGAAAATTCCTGCGCTGACGAGGATGCCCTCAATGGCTCAACTTTCTTTTCTGAGCGTACGAACAAATTTGAAGTCTTACCTTGACGACGAACAATTTTGTTTGAATATTTTCGTGACGCATCATTATCTGAAACTAATCCGCGAGATATACTTTTACGTTCCTCGTTGCTCAAGACCTTTGGTCGCGGAGGCACTGAAGACAATTTTAAAAAACCATTATTTGATCGAGAAGAGGTTACCTCTTTAGAAGATTTTCCAAGTTTCTCTTTTTTTTCAGCGCCATCACCGATAATAGCATCACGGGCACCTTTATACCATTCAACGGGATTAAATGCATCTGGCACTGTTGAACAACCTGTTACCAAAGCAGTTATAAAGAATATTGCAAAAATTTTACGCAACAAAAAACCATTAAATAAATTAATAGAATCCTTCATACTCTCAACTCCCTATAAACAATCGCTATCTGTTACTATTCTATATACTTGATAACGCAAACTCTTTAATAGCGTCCAAAGGTTACTCATTTCGGATAAATTTAATTAACTAAATTTAAAGTTTTTATTCAGTATATACACTTTCCCTCAAATAACAGATAATATTTCTGGTGTAAAACGCTCTGATCGTGACTAAATAGAATCAACATTAACATTTATCCCACCTTTATCATAAAAAAGTGACTTGTTAAGGCCTTTAGCGCACATATTGAAATACTATCCAGCTAGTTTTAGAGAATATTAAAAATTCTTATATTAATATTCGTTAACAAAAAAGTATCTGATAGCTTAATATTTAATAATTACTTGCATTGACATTTACATTAAATTCACTTATGCCGCCCAGCATCTTAAATATTATGAGTAGTAAACTTCTGTCCATTTATTTAGTTTTTCTAGATTATCGCCCATGAACTTCGCTGACCTAGGTCTTAGTAAAGAAGTTCTTGATGCTGTATTCGACGCGGGATACTCGGACCCAACTCCCATCCAAGAGAAAGCCATACCAGTTGTGCTAATGGGACGTGATATCCTTGGCTGCGCTCAGACAGGAACTGGAAAAACAGCATCATTTACTCTCCCAATGATCGATATCCTAGCAAATGGGCGTGGGCGATCACGAATGCCGCGCACACTCATTTTGGAACCAACACGGGAACTTGCAGCGCAAGTTGCCGAAAACTTTGATACCTACGGAAAATATAATAAACTCAACAAAGCCCTCATTATTGGAGGGTCTTCAATGAGCGAACAAAGTAAACTACTAGACCGTGGTGTCGACGTTCTTATTGCTACACCAGGACGCTTACTTGATCTCTATGAACGGGGAGGTCTATTGCTTAGCGATGTAAAAATATTAGTGATTGATGAAGCTGATCGAATGCTTGACATGGGCTTTATTCCAGATGTTGAAAAAATTGTTTCTGTCATACCTAAAATTCGCCAAACTTTATTTTTCTCGGCCACCATGCCTGCAGAGATTAAGCGCTTAGCTGATATTTTCTTGATTAATCCAAAAGAAATTACAATTTCCCCACCTGCAACCTTGGTCAATACAATCACCCAAGGCCTTTTAATGATAACCCATAATACTAAACGAGATCTCGCTGGTTTACAAAAGAAAAAACGCGCGCAACTTCGCAAACTTATAAAACAAGAAAGTGTCAAAAATGCGCTGGTATTCTGTAATCGAAAAAAGGATGTTGATATCCTCAATAAGTCTTTTAAAAAACATGGTTTCAATTCTGCTACTTTGCATGGCGACATGGTGCAGTCAGCCCGCATGGAAACAATGGGGAAATTTAAAGCCCATGAATATGATTTTTTGATTTGCAGTGATGTTGCAGCTCGCGGCCTCGACATCGATGAACTAAGCCATGTCTTTAACTTTGATATACCTATCCACCCTGAAGATTATGTTCATCGGATTGGCCGCACAGGGCGGGCCGGGAAACATGGTCGGGCACTGTCACTCGCTTGGAAAGAAGATCAAAAATACATTAAGGCAATTGAAATTTTAACGGGCAAACCAATCCCTCAAGTTGAGATTTACAGTCAAGAGACGTTCACTCAATCGAAAGAAAATTCTGGCGACACTGCTAAAAAACAAAATCAGGTTAAAAAGGAAACAAAAGGTGAGCCGATAGAAAAAGCGAAAAAAAATCATCAGAGCCCAAAAAAAGTAGACAGACTAACACCAAAATCACCGGAAACTACTAACAGTGAAAACCAAATCGACGATGATGGTTGGGATGGTCACATGCCAGCTTTTTTGTTGCGTCCCCTGAAGTAATTTATTTTTTGTGGCTTTTCAGCTCAATCAAAAAAAATTTCAGTTTTGCTCCCCGCAAAAGATAGTTATATACACTATACTGAATTAAAATAGAATTTTATAGCCTGGTTCCTGAATTTTGCTCTGGAGTAAATCAATGCAAACTGTTTTTGTCCAAGTCAAGTGTGAACTCGGCAACGTGTACAGCGTTGCTGAAAAAGCCATCGAATCGGTAGAAAAGATCTCTGAAATTCATTCAACATCTGGGCAATTTGACCTTTTAATAAAATGTTATTTGGATGAAGGCGAAGACGTCGGCCACTTCATTAATGATAAGATTCAAACGCTACCGGGCGTAAAAGATACGTATACACTTATCACGTTTAAAGCGTTCTCTTAAACTTCTTACGGCTAGAGTATATACGGCCAAATGGTAACAGCAATAAATTTTGATGGCGAGCAGGGCGACAATAGCCGCCCTTTAGGGATTGATATAGCAACACGGGAATTTATCCGTGCTTTTTTCCGATTTAGTGCGCAAAAAACATTTCCTTGCGTTTGTCCAAATGAAACCTCGCTAAAACAATTCAAACTCTACGCTGAGATGGAACGAATTAGTCCAGAAAGTTGCTTTGGAGTGAACCAAAATGATCCTGTTCTACTTGAACAAGCAGGCCATTTATTCCGTTATGACCCAGGTATTTTAAAACACATTTGGTCACGTCGCCAATTTGGCCAGCGGCGCTACAGTATAAGTGGATTAATGCACACTAGCTCGACTGACAGCGTAATGGAAGTTATCGGCCAATACCTAATGGCACCCACGCAAAGCTGGGATGCATTGGTGTGTCCGTCCAACTCCATCAAATCTGCAATATTAAACATTATTGATCATTGGCAACAATATTTAAAACAACGGACGGATAGTAGCTTTAAATGCCCGGTCCAATTCCCCGTTATACCGCTAGGCATAGATACTAATCACTTTGATACCATCACGGGAGAACAAAAGCGTATTAAACAACGTAATGCGCTTGCGCTAGAAAAAGAAGAAATTGCGATTTTATTTACTGGGCGACTTAATTATATTGCCAAGGCAAACCCATTACCTTTGATGCTTGGTGTCGAAAAAGCAGCTGTAGATACAAAAACGCCATTAAGACTCATTTTCTGTGGCTACTTCAATGATGAATTCAACGAAATAGCTTTCAAAGAATCTGCCGCAAAAGTTTGCAATAAAGCCCGTGTTTCATTTGTTCGCCATGGAGATACAAAATATCCGGATGGATTTTGGGCCGGGGCAGATATTTTTTGTTCGCTAATAGATAATGTACAGGAGAGTTTCGGGCTTACCCCTATTGAAGCCATGGCATCTGGGTTGCCGGTTATTGTATCGGATTGGGATGGCTATCGAGATACCGTCCGAGATGGGGTTGAGGGTTATACAATTCCAACGTTAACACCACGAAAAGGTCTTGGAAGCGAATTGGCCTACAAATATTTTTCTGGTCAAAATAGTTACGGCGACTATCTAGGCGCAGTTCAACAATCAACTTCGGTCGATTTTAAAGCGTTGTCTATTGCGTTTAAACGGTTAATTGAAAACCCTAGTTTGCGGCTTAAGATGGGCGCTGCTGGAAAAGAAAGAGCTAATTCAACTTATAATTGGCCAATAATTATTTCAGCGTATGAAGATTTATGGTCGGAGCTTGCAAAACGTAGGGAATTAGACCAAGAACTAAACCCACTAGCAATTGGTTCTCCATTTCACCCTTCTCGACCTGATCCATTCGATATGTTCGCAAGTTTTCCATCTAGGCAATTCTCGGAAAAGGGAAGAATTGATCTAGTTATTTCTAATTGGTCCGAAGCAATAAAGATAATATCTCTTAAAACCGGATATGTTTACCCTGAATCACTGATCAAACTCGAAGAAATGCCTGTTCTATTCGATAATTTAAAGCGGGGCTCACCTATCCTGATTGAATCCTTAATTAATCTTCTACCAACCATCAATTCCACGGATCTGATCCTAACTCTAGCCTGGTTGGTAAAACTTGGTATCTGTCGTTATTATCCTTAAAATATAAATTCATGAAATACAGAACTAAAACAATTAACTAGCAATGATCTTCTGCTTGTCCTAAATTAAAGACAAAGTCACTAAAGATAGTTAGTAATAGTTTCGGAGTTAAAAAATGTTTATTCAAACTGAAGCAATGCCTGATCAATCCCGCATGAAATTTTTCCCAGGTGAGACTGTTCTAACAGCAGGGTCTGCTGAATTTCTTAATGGAGAATCTGCAAAACGCTCTCCATTAGCAACACGCCTCTTTGAAATTGAGGGTGTTAATACCGTAATGATGTATACCGATTTTATAGCCGTCACCAAAGAAGAGGAATTTGACTGGCAACTAATGAAGCCATTGATTTTAGGCGCTATAATGGATCATTACACTGCTGGTGATGCAATGATCATTAACGTAGAAGAATCTGAAGCCGACACTGAATTGGAATCAGCACTCGACGCTCTCTTTGAGCCGCGCGAAGAAGATAAAGAATCCGTTGATAAAATCAAAGAGTTAATGGCAGACCGCGTTACGCCAGCTGCAGAACAAATGGGCGGTGACGTTGTGTACAAAGGTTTTGTTGACGGAATAATTTATGTCGAGTTTGTTGGCCCGACAGAAGGCTTAACTGGTGGCATGACAAATATTTTTAGTCATTACATTCCGGAAGTCCGTGCGGTTAAAGACTATCACGATGCAATACCTAAACCAGGTCTTGATACTCCCGACGGCCGCGCCATTCTCCAGGTCCTTGACGAGCGTATCAATCCATCGATCGCCAGTCATGGAGGTCATATTTCCCTAATAGATGTTAAAGATGACAGAGCTTATGTTCGGCTTGAAGGTGGATGCCAGGGATGTGGCATGGCAGATGTTACTTTAAAACAAGGTGTTGAAGTTGAGATTAAAAATGTTGTTCCAAATATTATTGCCGTACTTGATGTAACGGACCATGCTGAAGGATCAAACCCGTACTATTCACCAGGTAAGGGCGGAGCACCAGCTAAATAAATCAATGCAGGTTCTTCTTATTTCGACCTACGACCTTGGTCATCAGCCGTTCAGCCTAGCTTCACCCGCAGCAAAACTCACCGCGGTTGGTGCAACAGTCACTTGCAATGATCTAGCAGTAGAAAGTATCAAGGAAGGTGCTGTTGAGAAAGCAGATATAATTGGACTTTATTTACAAATGCATACAGCAACTAGATTATCGGTTGCCCTACTACCCCGTCTGAAAGAACTAAATCCAGTTGCTCATATAGTATTCTATGGATTATACGCGCCATTAAACGCCGAGTATTTAAAAACGATTGGCGGAGATAGCTTTATAGGCGGTGAATTTGAAGATGGGTTAGTTCAAATTTATAATAATTTAATCGATGGAAAAGCGCCCATACTTCTTAATCTAACTTCAACAGAAAATCAAAAATTTAATCAACCCTTGCGCGATGGGTTACCCAATTTGAGTAATTATGCTCATTTAAACGTTGGTGATGGATCAACAAAAATAGTCGGCTATACGGAAGCTAGCCGTGGTTGTAAACATAAATGCCGTCATTGCCCCGTCGTACCAGTTTATCAGGGGCGTTTTCGGGTTATAAGTAGCAATTTGGTTATAGCAGACATTCGCCAGCAAATTGCGCAGGGTGCTGAACATATCAGCTTTGGTGATCCTGATTTTCTAAACGGGCCTACTCATGCCATAAAAATCATTTCAGCATTACATAATGAATTTCCCCAAATTAGTTACGATGCAACCATAAAAGTTGAACATCTTCTAAAACATAAAAAACTCCTTCCAAAACTAAAAGAAACAGGGTGCTTATTCATTACGACAGCGGTAGAATCTGTTGAGGAAGATATTCTGCAGATTTTAGATAAAGGTCATACCCATGATGACTTCATACAAGTAGCTAAAAATAATAAAGAAATTGGTATTCCGCTTTCGCCAACATTTGTACCGTTTACACCTTGGACAACTAAACGAGGGTTTCTTCGATTACTGGATACAATTGCAGAACTTGGATTAATTGAGAACGTCGCTCCCATCCAACTCGCAATCCGATTGCTTATTCCGAACAAATCCTATCTGCTAGATATTCCAGACATTCAGCCTCATCTATTAGGTTATGATCAGGAGGCCTTAAGTCACCGTTGGCGTAACCTTGATGAAAGCGTTGAAGATCTGTGCAGGGAAATACAAAAAATTGTCGAAACTGGAGCTGCAGATGGTATTTTGCGAGTTGAAACTTTCAAAACCATTTACGCTACAACGCGCAGAGCCTGTGGGCTAAATGACGATACCTTTCCATATCAACTTCCATTAACAAATATCACCGTACCCAGCATGAGTGAACCTTGGTTTTGCTGCGCAGAACCAACCCAAGAACAACTTTCACGTCTATAATGACGCGTCTCTTACTATTAATACCATCGACGTCCTATCGAGTAAGTGATTTTGTTACAGCAGCACATCGATTAGGTATTGACGTAACTGTTGGCTCTAACCAACGTCAAGTCTTAGAACCCCTTAATGAAGCCGGTTCGATAACCATTGAATTTTCCAATCCAGATGTTGCTGTAGAAGAAATTAAAAAGTTTCATAATTCTTTTCCCATAATAGCAATCGTTGCAGTTGACGATGAAACAGGAACCATCGCTTCCAAAGCATCACAAAAATTAGGTTTCAAATGCAATAGTCCTGAAGCCGTTATGGCAACAGGTAACAAGCTTTTATTGCGCCAGGCACTGAGTAAAGCTGACCTCTCTTTAACAAAATATAACACCCTTAGATTAGATGACGATCCCATCCGAATAGCTAGGAAAATAGATTTTCCATGTGTCCTCAAGCCCCTTAACCTCGCAGCCAGTCAAGGCGTAATCCGTGCCAACACACGACAAGAGTTTGTTAGAGCATTTGAACGGATTAAATTACTTTTATTAAATATTGAGAAAAACACTCAAAAAGTAATTCTACCAAAAATTTTAATTGAGGATTATATTGAAGGTGAGGAAGTCGCGCTCGAGGGATTAATGATTGACGGCAAACTGACAGTGTTAGCGCTTTTTGACAAACCCGATCCATTAGAAGGTCCATACTTCGAAGAAACGATTTATATCACACCCTCTCAAAAACCCCTTGAGACTCAGGAATCAATTAAGCGTATGGCCGAACAAGCAGCCAGCGCAATCGGACTTGTAGAAGGTCCTGTACATATAGAACTTCGAGTACAACCGAGCGGGCAATCAAATAATAAAACGGGGCCATGGGTAATTGATATGGCTGCACGCTCAATTGGAGGTCTATGTTCCCGCAGTTTGCAATTTGATGAAGATTTAACGCTTGAAGATATAATTTTACGTCATGCGATAAATGAGCCAATAGAAGTAAATCGGGAGGCTAAAGCATCTGGGGTAATGATGATCCCTATTCCAAAAGCTGGCACCCTAGAACGTATTGATGGCACCCTGGAAGCACAAGCTGTTAACGGAATTACCAATATTACGATTAGTATGACGATAGGTGAAAAATTAATACCCTTACCTGATGGAAACAAATATTTAGGTTTCATTTTCGCAAAAGCTGATCAACCAGAAGACGTCGAGACAGCTCTTCGTTCAGCGCACTCGAAACTTAGTTTTAGGATCAGCTAACTACAGATTTTTGCGAATATATCTGCAGCCCGATTAATACCGGCTTCATCCACATCTAAGTGCGTAACTGCTCGCATACTATCAGGACCCATGGCACCAATTCGTACACCATTCAATAATAATTGCTCCGAAATCTCAGACGCCGATACCTTTAAATTAGCAACATTAATTATCAAAATGTTAGTTTCCACCGTCATTGGATCAATTTTTATACCAGGAATTTGGGCCAATCTATTAGCTAAATTTTTAGCATTTAAGTGGTCTACCTCCAAACGTTCCACATTATGATCAAGCGCGTATAATCCAGCTGCCGCTAAAATTCCCGATTGCCTCATTGATCCGCCAAGACGTTGTTTCCAAGGCCATGCCTGGTCAATAAAATCCTTACTACCCGCAATCACACCACCAACCGGGCACCCCAGTCCTTTTGAAAGATCAATCCACACGGTATCGACGGTCGCCGCATAGTCCGCCGCCGACACTCCACTAGCGACCACCGCATTCAGTAACCGGGCACCATCCATATGCGTGACAAGATTATGTTCAACGGATAGTGCCTGAAATGATTTCAAAATGTCCAGAGGCCATATGCTGCCGCCGCCAAGATTAGCAGTTTGCTCAACAGAAATCATCTTCGATGACGGCGCATGCCTAAAACCAGCGCGTATCGCATCTCTTGCCTGATCAAGACTAAATTGCCCCCTCAGACCCTCCAATGGCCTAATCATCGCACGGGCAATAACTGCGGCTCCACCAGCTTCAAAATTAATAATATGAGCAGTTTTATCAGCAATTATCTCATCGCCCGGTTGACACTGAACGGCAATGGCTATTTGGTTACACATAGTGCCTGATGGAACGAATAATGCGGCCTCCTTTCCAAGGAGGCTTGCAACACGTTCCTGAAGTTCAATAGTCGTAGGATCCTCGCCTGCCTGCTCATCTCCCATTTCAGCAGCAATCATTGCATTAAGCATTGGCTTGCTAGGTCTCGTTTTCGTATCGCTGAATAAGTCTATAGTTGGAATGCTCATATTTTTTCCGAATAAATTATATGTTATCTGGTTTCGTCTGATTTAGATACTACGTCCATGAATTAAAATATTGGATTTAATTTAAATGACGTTCTAATTTCTGATCTTCAAAATTTTAAGAATATAAAATATAACTGTCTCTTATTCAAAGTTTTGCGGTAGTAATTTATATTATACTTTATGCAAGATGTTACAAATAGCCTTAACCTTTGCGTTCGACCCAATTTATATAATGCCATAGTAAACGTGCTGCAACGCTGCGCCACGGCCTCCAGGCCTCGCCAATTTTCATCAACTTTTTGCGATTAGGATACTCGTTCAAACCTTTTAAGTGCGTATAACCTTTAACTATACCTAGATCATCAACGGGCCATATATCAGGCCGACGTAGTGCAAATAGCAAATATACATCAGCAGACCACCGTCCAATTCCTTTTAGTTTAATCATTTCTTCAATCGCCGCTTCATCAACCATGCAGGCAATCCTTCGAAAACTAAATTCACCACTCTCAATTGCCCTAGCAATGCCAAGTGCATATCCCACTTTAGGTGTACTCAAACCTGCAGATCGCAATCTATCGGCACCTATTTTAAGCGCAGTTTTATGTGTCATTGGGCTCTCAATTGCCGCCAGACGTTCACTAATGGCATGTGCAGCTGAAGTTGAAATTTGCTGACCGCATATAATTTTAAGGATAGCATTATAACCTGGAGTTCGTGATCTCAGACCCGGCAAACCAATTTCATCAACAATACGCGCTAAATCTTTATCGCGCTTGCAAAGCTCTCGTGCTCCTTCAGACAAAATCGATTTTGTAATTTTTACTGGCATAGAATGAGAATAAACTTAGAGAATAAATAGAACAACGCTTAAAAATAGATTACAATAATAATTAATTCGTTATAACACGATATTTTAAATTTTAATTATTTCTGATCTGGAGATTGCCGTGCTTGTCGAACAAATATGGACCGCAAACAACTATCGCAATTTCAATTATCTCATCGCTTGCCCTGAAACGGGCGAAGCATTGGCTATCGACCCCTTGGACTCTGAGAAATGTTTAAATACAGCTAGAGCAAAAGGATGGGAGATTACACAAATACTCAATACACACCATCACCATGATCATATTGATGGTAACCAAGCCGTTGTTAATGCAACGGGTGCAAAGGTTATTGCTCACGCTCAAGCAAATGATCAAATTCCAGGGATGGATATTGGGCTCAAGGCCGGCGATATCGTTAAAGTTGGGAAATCAGTAGAACTTGAAGCATTGGATACGCCCGGCCACACTATGAGCCATATTTGTCTTCTTTCTCAAACAGAAATTCCCGCCCTTTTTGCCGGTGACACAATGTTTAATGCAGGTGCTGGTAATTGCAAAGGTGGGGGCCATCCCGATGCACTCTATTCAACCTTCAGCGCACAACTTGCTCGATTGCCAGATCATACCTCAATTTATCCCGGTCACGATTATCTAGTTAATAATCTCGAATTCACGTTGGATCGAGAACCTGATAATGAAAAAGCAAAGGAGCTTCTATCAAGCCTAGAAGGCTATGATCCTAACCAACCAATGGTAACCAACCTCGGCTTGGAAAAAGAAGTGAACACCTTTTTTCGTTTAGATAGCGAAAGTATTATTTCTCAACTTAGAAATAAATTTTCGGACTTACCAGAAAATTTAGATGAAAAAACGATATTTATAAAACTACGCGAACTTAGAAATGACTGGTAAAACTTATTCCGCAGGTTAGTAAATTATCTTACCCCTTGCAAAACGTCCAGCAGCCAAGGCTGTTATAATTGTTAAACCCATAAATATTGCTGCACCATAATATATCCAAGTAATCTGTCCAGAATCCATAATTCTACCGAAAATTAGCGGGCCTATTATACCTGCAAATCCAAAACCAGAATTAACAAAACCAAAAGCCTTACCTGCATTGCCTTTAGGGGTAACAGCACGAACCAGAACATCTCTAGAAGGCATAACTATACCCATCATAAATCCTGCTATAGCTAATGCGGCGGCTGCAAATATAAAAGGTAAAGCTTTCAGTGCCACAACACATATCATAATAATACCTATCAAGTAACCAACTGTCGCAACCATGTCGAGCCGGGTTACTTTATCTGCGATATATCCGCCAGCTAAGATACCTATGGATATGGTTACCATATAGACAAATAAAACCTGGTTCGCAGCCGAAACGTCCGCCTCATACATTACTGGTAAAGCCGAGGGTGAAAACTGTTGAATCCCGGACCCAGCAAGGGCTACTGCGACATAAAAGAAAAATAATATTAAAATAGGTGGAAATTTTATAAATTCCAATACACCCATAACTTGAGCTGGTTTTCCTGAAGGCGCTAGAACTTGGTCTAAATGAGATCTTTTTTTCTCACCAATCAACAGATCTTTATTGGATATCAGAACTAAAGTCATAATCACCCCCAAGCATCCAACAGAAATCAACGCGAAATGCCAATTCCAAAATACTCGAAATGCATCAACCACAATAGGTGCTGCGGCAAATCCAGCAAACCCTGCAAACGCATGAAAAGCATAGGCACGCCCCGATCTTTCTGGAGCTACAGAGGCCGTTAGAACAACAAAGTTTGCTGGATGAAAAACACTATCCCCTAAACCGGCCATTAAAGCTAATCCAACCATAACCCAGTAAACCGGCATCAAGCCCATGAGTACGAAAGCTACCGATACTGTCAAGATACCGCAAATCAAGATCCATCTTGGACCATATTTATCGGCGAACACTCCCATTGGATATTGACCAACAAAAGATCCAACTGCATATACTGAGACCATCATGCCAAGTTGGGTGAAGGTGATGTTTAGATCTTCTTTGATTGTTAAAAACAAAGGAGGCAGGGTCAGTATAAAAAAATGCGAGAAAAAATGAGCAGCTGAAACTAAATTAATAACTTTGCGTTCTTTGCGCAATATGCCCACTTGGTTTTCCATAGATAGTATATTTCCGATTAACTAGTAAGTTCTAAAATATCTAATCCTCTATCACGATCAAGTAAATATAGAATACCCCTATCATCAACCTCTACATCATTACTTTGCGGCGCTGTATTACCGTTGCGTAGTTTGAGTATAAAATGCTCCATCTCTTCTGGTTGTGCAGGATTGGCAAACTCAACAACACGAAGGCCGCCAGCAAACTATACTATTTTCTAACAGATTTAAAAAACAACTCAAATTCTTCAATTACGCTAGAGTTTTCAAAAAGCACCTTGTTTGATGACTTTATACGCCGGGACACCTCATCGCGATGCCCCTTATTCAATCCAAGTTTTAAGGCAATTTTTACATATTGTTCGAGATTGTTAGCAATACATGTATCAATACCCATCATCCTGTACATACCGGCAGTGACCCTTCCACGCATAAATTCTCCATCATGAGTGACTACCGGTTTAGCAAGCGCGAAAGCCTCAAATGACGTATTACCTCCACTAAAATGCGGCGTATCCAAAATAATGTCTGCAGCATTCTGAAGTGCAATAAAATTCTCAGGGGTTTGACGAGTAATAACTTTTATCCTAGAGCACACCTCTGGGATACTTTTTCCCCAACGCTGTTGAACATGCTCGGTCCAATCGCTAACGGCTCCCTCGACAACCATAATCATCGCATTTTTATCAGCCCTTAATATTTCACCAAATATAAAATCCAAGTCTGGGTGATGTTTAAGTGGACTTTGTGGGCAGAGATATAAAGTTATATCTGACGGGCATCCAAATTCACTTTTAGTTTTACCATCACTTGAAATATCAATCGGATAATAATATGTGGGTAAAACGTTTAATTTATAAAGTGTTTCGCTATAATGTTTTTCAGCTCCGTCAGCCTCAATCAAATCACTAGAAATAAAATAATCCATATTTGGAATTCCGGTTGTATCTGGGTGCCCCCATGTTACGCATTGCACCGGCGCAAGTCGGGCAAAAGCAAGAAAATAAGTTCGAATATCCATCCCAAGATCAGCATAGAACAAAATATCGAGTTTTTCTGCTGCTATGGTTTTCTGAGCCTCGAAAATATCATCGGGAAAAACAATAACTTTATCGGCAATACCTTGGATGCTGCGTGCAATTGGATCGTCATGTTCGCGCGGTGTCAAAACAGTTACTTCAAATTCATCTTTCGGAATATTCTGTATCAATCCCCACATTAAACGCCCAATTGAATGGCGTCGAAAATAAGCTGATATAAAACCAATTTTTATCTTTCCATCTCGGTCTGCAGAAAACTCACAATGCGGCGCGATGAAATCTAACGCTGGACAGGCTCTTAACATTATCTTCGCAGTTTTTTCTTGTAAGGCCCTATTTGACATAGCTTGGTAGGCTAAAAAAAAATTTGTAGTAGCAATCTCTAATGCAGGATCTACAACCACCAACCTTTTTTCCAATATTAACGCTAATTCTCTCTCAAATCTTTGACGAACATCTTTGATATGAAATTGATCACGGTAAACCACAGGCAAAGTTATTGCTTGTTTTATCCGCAGGCCAGAGAAATGTTGGTTATCTAAAACCTGCTTGTAGATCTCAATAGCCTTAAGATCTTCTCCTTGTCTGCGATAAGTATTAGCCAAATTAATAAATGCCTGATCAGTCAGTTGCTTATTTTTAGAACTGACCGTAGATGCTGTTCGAAAACAAATTATGGATTTTTCAAGTGAACCTTTATCAAAATAGATATTACCCATATTAACCAAGGCATCTTGACGCCCCGGATTGAGTGACAACAAGTGCTCATATGTTTTTAGCGCCACATCTGGTTTTCCTATTTGTTTGTAAAGTTTCGCAAGATTGTAGTAAGCCTCACCGAACGTGTCATCGATTCTGATCGAATGTTTATAACATTCTTCTGCCTGGCCATTCCTTCCTAAATCTTGCAGAATCACTCCCAAATTAACTCTATATGGCGCTAGATCAGGGCGAAGATCTATCGCTCGTTGCAAATACTTAACAGCTTCTTCAGGCTCACCACTTTGAGCCAAAGCTGTTCCTAACAAATTGAGTGCATCTGGATGATCAGGATTTACCGTTAAAATTTCGACATATATCTTTTTAGCTTCCGCAAACCGCCTGGCATTATGATGCTCCTGTGCTTGGGGAAAAAATATATCAATATGTTTTTTAGGTTTACTCATAAACTATTCGGTAAACCAACCGAAGACACGACTATATTAGACCCGCAAGAGGCGAAGATGGATCGGCATATTTTTTTCTCGGCATACGGCCAGCTAAATAAGCTAAGCGTCCTGCATCGACACCAGCTTTCATCGCGCGCGCCATTTTGATTGGATCTTTAGCCCCAGCGATTGCCGTATTCATTAAAACTCCATCACAACCCAGCTCCATGGCTATCGCTGCATCTGACGCCGTCCCTACTCCAGCATCAATTAAAACTGGTACTGCAGATTGCTCTTTAATCAAACGGATAGTAACAGGATTTTGAACGCCTAAACCCGACCCTATAGGTGCTGCCAATGGCATAATAGCATGGCAACCCAAATCCTCTAAACGTTTAGCCATGATTGGATCATCACTACAATAAACCATCACCTTAAAATCTTCTCTAAGAAGAATTTCTGCCGCCTCAAGCGTCTCAATCATTTTAGGATAAAGCGTTTTTTCATCACCTAAAACTTCAAGTTTTACTAAATCCCAGCCGCCGGCCTCTCGGGCGAGACGTAGTGTTCTGACTGCATCATCAGCAGTGAAACAGCCTGCGGTATTTGGTAAATATGTATATTTTTTAGGATCAACAAAATCAACTAACATAGGCTGACCAGGGTCCGTAATATTTACGCGACGAACGGCCACCGTAACAATCTCAGCTCCAGAGGCTTCGATCGCTGCTGCGGTTTCATCAAAGTCTTTATATTTTCCAGTCCCGACCAGCAACCGAGAGCAAAACGTGCGGCCCGCGACTTCGAAAGTATCCTCATTTTCTTTTTCAACTAAACTATTTTTCATTCTATTTTCTTCACTGTCGCGAGATCCTCCACCAATGAAATGTACTATTTCAAATTTATCCCCTTCTACCAGTAAAACATCATTATATTGAGATTTTGGGACAATCTCCATATTTCTTTCCACTGCTACTTTACGGCCATCAAGGCCTAAATTGCCTAAGAGTTGCTCAACGGTCTTTAATCCGTCCACACTCAGTTGTTCACCATTTATAATTACATTCATAGATTTTCCATTACTCAAATATTTTGAAATACATATATTATTATGTGTTGCCATTTCCAAGCTTTCAACCGGATTTAAATACTAGATCTACAATAATACATAAATTAATGGGTTATTCATTGGTCTCGTTTAATTTTGTTTTTAATCTATACCATGCTAAAAATGCGGTATCTCTAGGGTACAAATGATGAAGAAATGCATATTAATTTTAAATGGTCCTAATCTAAATATGTTAGGATCTCGTGAACCGGAGTTCTATGGCGATCAGACCCTTGGCGATATTGAAAAAATTTGTGCCGACCAGGCATCAAAACTTGGCCTTTCAATTGATTTTCGTAACAGTAATTCTGAGGGTGAATTGGTCGATTGGATCCAACAATCAAAAAATAACCATGTCGCAATTATTTTAAATGCAGGGGCCTATACTCATACCTCCATCGCGATTTTAGATGCCCTACGAACAACAAATCTCCCGATCGTTGAAGTACACCTGTCTAATATTTTCCAAAGGGAAGAGTACAGGCACGTTTCATTTGTTTCCCAAGTGGCCGACGGCGTTATTTGTGGTTTTGGTAGCCAAGGCTATAAACTTGCAATAGATGCTACAGCCAAACTAATATCTTAGATCAAAGTTTTTGAACTAATTTCTGGGCTTTAATTACTTGTTTATCGACAATCATCAAAATAAATTAAGACTGTCACGATGACAAATCCAAAAAATGTATCTCCGAAACAAATTAAACTAACACCGGAAATTATCTTGCAAGCCTATTCCGTGGGCATATTTCCAATGGCAAAAAGCCGTCATGATAATGAATTATTTTGGGTTGATCCGGAGCTGCGAGGTGTCATCCCCCTTGATGGGCTGCTTGTTTCACGGAGTTTAAAAAAACAGGTGCGCCATAATAAATTTAATATCCGCTATAACACTGATTTCAAAGGCATTATAATGAGATGTGCCGAACAAACCAAAGGCCGACATGAGACATGGATCAACGACAAAATCATAGCTCTATATACCCAGTTATTTAAGGAAGGTTATGTTCAAACAGTGGAATGCTGGCAAGACGAGGAACTCGTTGGTGGTCTGTATGGCATATCACTTAAAGGGGCTTTCTTTGGTGAAAGTATGTTTTCTCATGAATCGAACGCGAGCAAAATTGCTTTGATTCACTTAATCGCCCGCCTCAATGAAGATGGATTTGCCTTACTCGACACGCAGTTTACTACAGATCATTTAATTAGTCTCGGAGCCATTGAAATTTCTCGTAGCAACTACCTGGATCAACTTGATAAGGCTTTGTTGATAAACACAAAATTCAATACTCACGGCTCCGAACTTTCTCACCAAATTTACATTGAGAAACTTTTAAGTAACAAGCTTAGGTAGCGAGTTTATTTTTTTAAACCACGCCGACTATCCTTACAGTCCAAGACCCAAACATCATAAACAGGATGCTCCATTGCGGCCAAGGCGGGGCTCGAGGCAAACATCCAACCGCGGTAAACACTCATTGTCAATTCTCCGGGACGTACTTCCCAAACGTCTATGAATGCCGCACTTTCTGGAGTTTCTTCTGGAGGACGTTTATCACATTTCCTAACAATAATCTCGAGTGTACCAAATTTTACAGTGGCATCTATGGGAGCATTAAACGTGGAAACTCTCGCTGTAACTTTATCCAAGCCTTGCAATACTGCTATATCAAATTGGACCGCTCCAGCCACGGGTACATTACCAGTCACCAAAACAACGACAAATATAGCTAGAATCAATAAATTTTTCATAAAAGATAATTCCTTTTAAAAGAAAACATACAGGAAACACCTTCTTCCATAAAATCCACTCTTGTATTATTTCTCTGGCGCCCACGCTTCATAATCGCCGGCAACCTTATTGCGCTGGCCACCCTTATACTCATGTCCGGCTGGTAGATAGGCGTCAGACGTTCCAGTTAAGTTAGGCATATGAGTTTGTTGCCAAGAGCGCGATTTAGCTGCAGCTTCAGTCAATGGTTCTTCAACGGTATGGTGCAACCATATATGCCATTCAGCTGGAACTTTGGAAGCTTCAGCAAGACCGTAGTAAACTACCCAACGGCGCTCGCGTTTATTTAGCTTCCTGCCTCTACCCCGATAATAACGGTTGCCAAATTGGTCTACGCCAACAAGTATACCATTAAATAAAGTATATAACCAAGTTCCCAAATTCATATATTCTTCGCTTCCATGCCAATCAGCTAAATTTATCTTAATTCGCTATAACTTACTCACTTGAATACATCCCACCCTTTATCAAATGAAACTAACGACGGCCTAAGTCAACAAGAATGCGAAAACTTTAATAAATTTCAGTTAATATACTAAACAACTGGTTCTTGCCTAGTCTTAAGCTTACCGTTACAAAATTTGATGACCAAGAAAATAATCCAAGCTTTAGAACGCCTAGTTTCGAAGGCTCGACAATGCGAAAAACAAAGCGACTGGCAATCAGCCATAACTTTTTATAGATCCGCTTTAAAGCTTAGACCAAATTACGTTGAAGTCCACCATAATTTAGCAATTGCCCTTCGCCATGATGGGCAGGGGGAAAGAGCCTTAACCTCTGCCCGAGTCGCAGCAAAAATAGCTCCTGAACATCCAACAGTACATTTTTCACTTGGCGTTTCTTTAGAACAAATGGGAAGAACTACCGATGCTATAGACGCGTATGAAAAGTCAGTCAAACTCCGCCCCGATTATATCGCTGCATTAAGCAATTTAGGGCGATTATTAGAACTTCAAGGTAAAACGATAGAAGCAATAAGCGTTTTAGAACGAGCTTTAGCGATAGCACCAAGCTCTACAGAAGCCATTGTAAATCTGTCAAACACCTACCTTTCGGCTGGTAAACCACAGAAGACAATAGATCTACTTCAATCACTCATTACAGGCGATACAGAAAAATCTGACGCTTCCTTGGCTTTAGCCTTCAATAGCCTTGGGGTCGCCAATCATATTCTCGACAACAAAAATCACGCTATAAGGTATTTCAGAAAAGCTATAGAAAAGATACCGCATTTTGCCGAAGCTCATGAAAATTTAGCCCAAACATTGCTTTTCCAAGGCGAGTATAAAAAGGCTTGGGTTGAATATGAATGGCGTTGGCAAAACCAAAGTAATGCACAGTCTAAACGACGGTTCAATGGTGTCTCTTGGAACGGCGAGAAACTCCTTAGCAAGACTTTACTGGTCCATGCCGAACAAGGATCCGGCGATGTTATCCAGTTTGCACGGTTTCTTTCCATGATTGATATTCAAGACGGAAAACTGATTTTAGCCTGTGATACCCCTCTGATTGATCTACTGTCAACACTATCGTCTGTTGACAAAGTAATAAACATAAATGAAAAACTACCGGCCTATGACAGACACGTTCCGTTACTTAGTCTTCCGCGCATTTTAAGTATTTCAGGAACTAATATTCCAAGTTCACCTTATCTATCGGCTAAACCTAGCCATGTGATAGATGACACAGATAAAATTAAGATTGGTATTACTTGGGCGGGAAAGCCTCGACACCAATCTGATCCTTATCGCAACAGGTCTTGTTCAATAGATGCGTTTAAACCCCTACTGAGGATTTCTGGGATTGAATTGTATAGCCTTCAAACAGGGCCAAATAAGACTGAGCTGAAAAAAATAAATGAGGCAAATTCAATTAAAGACCTTAGTAACAATATCCGATCATTCGAGGACACAGCTGCACTAATTTATAACCTTGATCTGGTGATTACAATTGATACGGCAATGGCCCATTTAGCGGGTTCACTTGGCAAAACGGTATGGATTTTACTCGCAAAAAGCTCAGATTGGCGATGGAATGTGAAGCACGAAAAGAAAAATATTTGGTATCCAACCGCCCGGATATTCAAACAAAAATCCGAAGGAAATTGGCTTGAACCAATAGATGATTTGACTAGGGAAATAAAAAAGTTGATTCCCTCAATTCGATAAATTTAGTCCGAATAATATAATCCACCTAGCCCTTTAATTATAAACTAAAATATGTATTTATGCTGATAAGATACTGTTAAATATCAATAAAGTTGTCCACAATTAGTGGTTGTGTTAATTAAATAATTCTAACTCATTGATTCATATATATTTTTGTTTGCTATAATCTCAATATGGATATTTATTACACCTAAATAACAATATATTGATATTTCTCCTTGCACCAAAAATTCAGCAGGTCTAGATTTGGTGCTTCAACAAAAACACTTATACTCAATGTTGTGCCTGTTGATAGTTATGCTAACAGTACTGAAGTTGAAGACTATTTAAGATTTATATAGTTTATTATACCAGATAGGCCTCGGGGAATACATGCAAATACCACGTAATTTTACTACAAAAAAATCGGGACCATACGCAGAGATAGAATTCCGTAAAACCAGCAGTGAGATCCGTAATCCAGACGGAACTATAGTATTTTCTCACGAAAATATCGAAGTGCCGGCTGATTGGTCGCAAGTCGCGTGTGATGTTTTAGCACAAAAATATTTCAGAAAAGCAGGTATCCCCAACTTCTCAATAAAAGTAGAAGAAAATGATGTGCCATCTTGGTTGTGGCGCAGTATCCCAAATGAAAAAAAACTTGCCAAACTACCAAAAAAAGAACAATTCAGAGGCGAAAACAGCGCTCAAGAAGTTTTCCACCGCCTAGCTGGCACTTGGACATATTGGGGATGGAAGGCTGGTTATTTCGATAGCGAAGAGGATGCTCTAGCATATTATGAAGAGATGCTGCACATGCTTTGTAAACAAATGTGCGCTCCGAATTCTCCTCAGTTTTTTAATACCGGGTTAAACTGGGCCTATGGGATTGATGGTCCATCTCAAGGGCATCACTATGTTGATTTTAAATCAGGAGAACTCGTCCGCTCCAAATCATCTTATGAACACCCTCAGCCACACGCCTGCTTCATTCAAAGTATCGATGATGATCTAGTTAATAATGGCGGTATTATGGACCTTTGGGTCCGCGAGGCCCGTCTGTTTAAGTATGGTTCTGGGACTGGCACTAACTTTTCAAATCTACGCGGCGAAAATGAACCGTTGTCTGGGGGAGGCAAATCGTCGGGGGTAATGAGTTTTCTTAAAATTGGCGACCGTGCCGCCGGTGCGATTAAATCTGGCGGCACAACAAGACGAGCTGCAAAAATGGTAATCTTGGATGCAGATCACCCGGATATCGAGAACTTCATAAACTGGAAAGTTAAAGAAGAACAGAAAGTTGCCGCATTGGTTGCTGGATCGAAAGCTGCTCACATAAATCTTAATGCCGTTTTGGCAGCCTGCCAAGAAGGTGATACCGAGGAACGTTTTGATCCTCGTAAAAATAGTTCTTTAAAAAAAGCAGTGATTTCTGCTCGTAAAGCTATGCTTCCAAATAATTATATTCAAAGGACCATTGACTACGCCAAACAAGGCTTCACAGAGATAGAATTCGATTCCTACGATACGGATTGGGACTCCGAGGCTTATTTAACCGTCGCCGGACAGAACTCGAACAATACTGTTCGTGTGACAGATGAATTTTTACGGGCTGTTGAAGAAGGAGAAAATTGGAACCTTATTCAACGAAAAGATGGTAAAATTGCTCGAACTATCAACGCACGTGATTTATGGGGTAAGATTGGTGCGGCTGCATGGTCATGCGCTGATCCAGGGCTCCAGTATGATACAACGATCAATGATTGGCATACTTGCTCTAATACGGACCGAATCTATGCCTCAAACCCCTGTTCAGAATATATGTTCCTAGATAATACAGCGTGCAATCTTGCCTCTCTAAACCTAAAAGCTTTTCAAGATAAAGACGGTGTTTTTGATGGCGTGGCATTTTCCTATGCCACACGACTGTGGACTATAAATCTAGAAATAGCAGTTTTGATGGCACAATACCCTTCTCCTGAAATTGCCCAATTATCATATGAATATAGAACCTTAGGTCTTGGTTTTGCCAATATTGGCGGCCTTTTGATGTCAATGGGTATTGCCTATGACAGCAAAAAAGGTCGTACATTATGCGCCGCAATTACAGCATTAATGACGGGAATATCTTATAAAACATCTGCTGAAATGGCTTCTCAATTAGGGCCATTCCCAGGTTACAGTTCTAATGAAGAACCCATGCTAAGGGTTATCCGAAATCATCGCCGAGCAGCCATGGGCGAAACTAGAAAATACGAGGACCTAGCTGTTTTGCCCGTTCCACTGAAAGACAGTGAACACGTGCCAACGCAAAGCCTAATAAAAATGGCCCGCCAATCCTGGGACGATGCTCTAAAGTTGGGAGAAAACCATGGTTATAGAAACGCTCAGGTGACCGTTATTGCCCCAACCGGAACAATTGGTTTGGTGATGGATTGTGATACTACGGGTATTGAACCCGACTTTGCATTAGTGAAATTTAAGAAACTTGCTGGCGGTGGATATTTTAAAATTATCAATCATACCGTGCCTGTCGCGTTAAAGAAGCTTGGCTACACAAAAGGACAAATTGAAGAGATTATTCAATACGCCGTTGGACATGGAACACTAAGTGGCGCTCCTTCTATCAGCCATGAAGCATTGCTAGAGAAAGGTTTCTCCGACGAAGCAATAACGCTATTAGAAAAAGCTCTTGGCGATGCATTTGATATTAAATTTGTGTTCAATAAATGGACGCTAGGCTCTGATTTTTGCGAGAAATTGCTTGGCTTTACACCAGAACAACTCGATGGCATAGCCTTTGATATGCTATCAGAGCTTGGCTTCTCCAGAGAGGATATCGCAACAGCGAATAACTTTGTTTGCGGTGCCATGACGTTAGAGGGGGCACCAGGGCTAGAGAAAGCACATCTGGCAGTCTTCGACTGTGCCAACCCCTGTGGGCGAATGGGTAAGCGCTATTTATCTGTAGAAAGCCACATTCGAATGTTAGCTGCTTCCCAACCATTCATTTCAGGAAGTATTTCTAAAACAATAAATATGTCAAATTCAGCTACGATTGAGGATTGCAAAGATGCCTATATGTTATCCTGGAAGCTTGGATTAAAGGCGAACGCATTATACCGAGATGGATCAAAACTCTCTCAACCGTTAAATGCTCAGTTCCTTGAAGATGACGATATAATAGAAAATATTTCAGAACAGCCCGCCACAGTTAAAGCTGAAAGAATAGCTGAGCGGGTTATTAAACAATACATGGCTAAACGCCTTCGTTTGCCGGATCGTCGCAAGGGCTACACACAAAAAGCAACAGTCGGCGGCCATAAGGTATATTTGAGAACCGGTGAGTATGAAGATGGTCGTGTTGGTGAAATTTTTATCGATATGCACAAAGAAGGCGCCGCATTTAGAAGTCTTATGAATAACTTTGCAATCGCCGTGTCGATCGCATTGCAATATGGCGTGCCAATGGAAGAATTCGTTGAGGCCTTCACTTTTACTCGTTTTGAACCGTCTGGTATGGTTGAGGGCAATGATTCAATCAAGATGTCAACCTCAATTTTAGATTATCTCTTTCGCGAATTGGCCGTTTCATACCTTGGACGCAACGATCTAGCTCATGTTCAGCCAGATGACCTTATGCCTGATAGCATCGGTCGTGGAGAAGGAGAGGAAGACATCCTAAGTTCAGCTACACAAAAAGTTATGGAACGCCTTACCAGTCAAGGCTTTATCCGTTCAAGTTCAGTTGCGGCAAATATTAAGGCTCGCCCGAACGGCCCCACAATGGAAGCCACACCAAATAAAGAATCGCTGATGGTAACCGATAATAATCTTGCTGTCGCACTGCGCAGTCCCAACACAGTTCAAGAAGATTCTATCTCAACTAAACCAACCAAAACGCCTAACACACAAACGGATCAAGTAAAAGAAGCACGCATGAAAGGGTATGAGGGTGATGCTTGCGGTGACTGCGGTAATTTTACCCTTGTTAGAAATGGTACGTGTCTAAAATGTAACACCTGTGGGGCAACCAGTGGATGCTCGTAAATAACTTAAAGTCAATATAGTTAAAATTAATTTTAAAATAGTAGTAATTTATTAATAGAAACTAGTTTAAAAAGGAAATTAAATTTTTATGAACTGATAAGCTAACCAGAAAAATTAAGACTTTCCTGCTAAAATTTCCCTGGAAAGTTCAGAGTTCCTCCCTGGTGAACTAGGGGTGCAAGGGCGCATAGGCCTGCCAGCCATACTATGTCATTGCACCCCATTTTTTTGTCTAAGTATAGTTAACAATTAATTTATTCACCTGCCAAGGTTTAACTCTGCTTTAGTTTTAAACTTGGCGTTCTAAACAACAATATCCTAAAAGAAATATCTGTAATGGTGTTAAAGCATTTACTCTAGAGGTATGCATGTTACTCTTTACTTTAAATAGTTGATCGAGAGAGAAATACGGAATGTCTAACAAAATCAATGCGCGCCTTCAGAAACTTGGGATAGAACTGCCAGAGGCACCCGCCCCCGTCGCAAACTATGTCCCCTACATAACAACAGACAACCTTGTTTTTATATCCGGGCAAATCCCATTCCTTGAGGGAGAGTTAAAATATCCGGGAAAATTAGGCGAGAACATCTCTGTTGCAGATGCCCAAAAAGCAGCACGACTATGCGGAATAAATCTACTCGCACAGTTGAAAAATGCCTGCGGTGGTGACCTTGACCGGGTAATTCAAGTCATCAAGCTGAATGGGTTTGTTAATGGAACACCAGACTTTACCGATCAAGCCTTAGTAATCAATGGCACTTCTGATCTCATGTTTGAGGTCTTTCAGGAAAATGGTAAGCATGCTCGGGCTGCCGTTGGGTGTATTGCCTTACCCTTAGGTGCTGCCGTTGAAGTTGATGCTATTTTTGAGATATCATAATGGCTATTTTTAAACGGATTGATCATATCGCGCTTCACGTAAAAGATTTAGCCGCGTCAACAAAGTTTTATAAATACCATTTCGGCTTCAAAGACTTCTATGAACAAGTCACCCCCTCTGGCATTCAAATTTCTTATCTCAAATTGGGAGACACCATATTAGAGTTGGTCGGGCGCCAGGATCCAACTATTGGCGGATTTCATTGGTGCATGGAAACAGATGATTTTGATGGTGCCGTCTCCCAATTAAAACAAAATCAAGTCGACTTATTTCAACCGCCTCACCCTACGGATGCGAGAGAACCGAGAGAAAAAGGATGGCGTCGGGTTGTATTTTTAGGGCCAGATGGCGAGCAAATTGAACTCAGAGGCTAAAACTAAATCTTGTGACTTGCTCTCACTTAATTTGAGATTTATCAATAAGCATGCCTGATGGAAGAGAAGAAGTATCTATAAAAATTTTGGATAAAATCAGCAACATCCCATCCGAGGATTGGGATGCCTGTGCTGGACAGAGTAATCCATTTGTATCTCACGCCTTTCTCTATGCTTTAGAAGAAAGTGGCTCCGTGACGAGCAAAACTGGATGGCTACCCCAACATCTGTTAGTGCATGATGAAGATGAAAAAATAGTTGCATGCATGCCAATGTATTTAAAAAACCATTCATACGGTGAATATATCTTCGACTGGGGATGGGCCGAGGCCTATAACCGTGCTGGGGGGAGCTATTACCCAAAACTTCAAGCTGCAATACCTTTTACTCCCGCAACCGGGCCTCGTATGCTGGTTAAAGATGGCTCCTCCGATCGTTATTACCAAGTTTTAATGAGTGGAATGATTCAGCTTGCCGAGAAACATAAAGTATCTTCTCTTCACATAACATTCCCACCAAAAGGCCAGTGGGATAGATTGGGTGCTTCTGGATTTATAAAAAGAACAAGTAAACAATTCCACTGGGAAAATAGAGGCTACACTGACTTCGATGATTTCTTAAGTGAACTCACATCGCGTAAACGAAAAGCAATAAAGAAAGAACGACGTCAGGTCCAGGAACAAGGAATACAATTAGAACGCCTAACGGGTGAAAAATTAACAGAAGATTACTGGGATGTATTTTATCAATATTATTTGAACACTATTGATCGAAAATGGGGACATTCATACTTAACGCGTGAATTTTTTTCAATTCTTGGTGAAACTATGTCTGACCTTGCGATGTTAGTCATCGCCCAACACAATGGAAAACGGGTGGCCGGAGCCTTAAACCTTATCGGGTCGGACACCATATTTGGCCGAAATTGGGGCTGTTCAGAGGATTTCAAATTTCTTCATTTTGAAGCTTGTTATTATCAAGCAATTGATTTTGCTATTGAAAATAAATTACGATGGGTTGAAGCCGGTGCTCAAGGCCCACACAAAATCCAGCGGGGCTATTTACCTCGTGAGGTCTATAGTGCACACTGGATTGCTGACCCTAAATTCCGTGAAGCAGTGGAGCAATTTATTGATCAAGAACGGAGAGAAATAAATTATGAAATTAACGGATTGATGGAATATTCACCTTATCGCAAAGCAGAAACCAGCTAATAACCATTAATGCAGGACTACCAAAGTCGTATTTCCACACTATTAAGCCGTCTACTTGCAAAGTTTGTACAATACAGACAATAACTAAGAATTACAGGAGCTTTTAAATATGGAACTAGAATTTTTCTTAATGGCGGTATTTGCAGGGTTCATGGGGTCCTATGGATTAGTAGCAATGTCACTTTGGTCCGATAGCCTTGGTCTGCCGCGGTTAGATTTTAGCCGGGCGATGTCAAAATTAACCTACGCGCGCACTTTTGAAGAAGAAGTCTCCCCAGGAGCTGGCGTTGAAGCACCAAATACGCCGTACTGGCCCGGCATGATCATCCTATTTATGAACGGTATTTTCTTTGCGCTACTTTATTCTTCAGTCGTCGCGCAGTTTATTCCAATTGAAAATCTTGTTTTTAAAGGTGCGGCATGGGGTGTCATACTTTGGTTTGTCTCTGGTATTTTCTTTGTACCCTTCTACCTCAAAGAAGGGTTTATGCTATCTCATATTCACCCCTTAGCTTGGCTAACCAGCCTTAAAGTGCATATTGTTTATGGCTTGATGGTTGGCTGGATCGCACCAATTTCAGTATAGTTTAAGCTTAAACATTAACTAAAACTGAAAAGGAGGGTGCAAATTGTTTAAAATAAATGATGGTAGCCACTTTGATACCGTTTTAAGGCCGTTAGAAACCGCTCGAGACAGAAAAACATGGCTACTACACTTTTTGACCATTTTAACTCCTTTAAAAACATTGGAGTTCTAGGGAGAAATGGTAGAAACGACA
>LWDU01039559.1_pt1 | contig 44194 bp, 42 predicted proteins | sample 727161 | NCBI WGS metagenome assembly LWDU01 (sample SAMN04566230, study PRJNA314399) | hydrothermal vent metagenome | isolation source: deep sea hydrothermal plume seawater | place: Mexico: Gulf of California, Guaymas Basin | collected 2004-07-11
GGCCGAACCCAGACTCTCAATATCTTTAATCAGAATTACTTTCACGCCTTATCCTCCACTCAATAAGAAACTGCGATATCGTTTTGTGCTTACGCTTCTTCTTCTTCGCTCGACGCCGGTCGCAACCGACGCCAGTCGAACCAAGTGTCCAATAGCCCCAGCCCCGCCAGGAGCAGAAAAGCCAGACCCGCTACGAGGAGCAGCCCCAAATAAAAGGACAACTCGACCAAGAGCGGCACCCCCTTGCGCTGGGCGAAAAAACGCAGCACCGCCAATCCCTGGGCCCCGTAAAGGACCCCCGTCACCACCATAAGATTGAGCGCCAAATCGGCCATCAGTCCGCTGCCGAAAAGACCCAGACCCAACGCTGCGATTAAGACCCAAATCAACTCATCCCAAGGCCGCCACAAAGGCAAGGGCACCGGGGCGGGCAACTCCAGCTCAAACCGCGGGGCTATCGTCTGGCTTAACCGATACGCCAAGACAAAGGTCAATAGCAGAGTCAACAACTCGATAGACGGCTGCACCCGCAAGACCGCATCGACCATCGCGTGCAAAGCCTGACCACCGTCTTCAAGATCCAGGCCCAGCGCCTGAAACTGCTCTAACACGGTGGTGGTCCGCTCTGCGCGGTGTACCGGGTCGCGTGCCTGCACCAGTTGCCAGAGGCTGAATCCCACCGCCGGTGTGCAGGCCATGGCCAAGACGCGGCCGTAGCTTTCTTTCTGCTCCATCCTCAGCACGGCAATCAAACCCATAATGGGGGCCAGCCCAAAAGCCGGACCCAGCAAAAACGCTGCGCCCAAACAGAGCAAACCGACCAAGGGCAACGCACCACGCGAGCCATATCGCAAGCCCATTAGAAGCGAAAAGGACATCAGCGCTATGCCCAGCAGAATCAGCATCGGCGCATGCCTATCAGGAGTCTTTAGACTCCCCGACAGCGGCGGCGGCTGGTGCTTCGGCCGCCTCGCTCTTAGCGGGTGCCTCTCTCGGCGGACGATCATCTCTGTCCCTGGATCCGCGGTCGTCGCGGTCGCGACGGGGACCGCCGCGATCCCGATCTCTGGGCCCGCGGGCGGGTCGGGCGAAGGCTTCTTCGAGGAAGTTATCGGCGACCAGCTGGGGCACGTGAATAAAATCACCATCGACGCCTGTGAGCAGATAGCGCAGCACGCCATCATCGAGTTTAATCGTCTGCTCTAACGCGTCAATCACCGTCGGCTCGGCGGTAAACTGGAAAATCACATAATAACCCTGACGGCGATTTTTCAGACTGGTCGAGGTATAGGCCAAGCGCCGCAGCCCCCAATTATCGGTCTGGGTGATTTCACCGCCGTTCTCTTTTATATAGGTCTCTTGTTTTTCGATGGCTTGTTCGTATTGCCCCTCGCCGACCTGGGGATCCAGGATGCATACGAGTTCGTAGTTCTTCATTAGAATACGCTTTCTCGGTTATAGCCTGAGGGTTATCCCTCAGACGAAAAGCGGTGCCAGGACGAGAGAAATCACCGACATCAGCTTAATTAATATGTTCAAAGACGGACCCGACGTATCCTTGAATGGGTCGCCAACTGTATCACCGACGACGGCGGCTTTATGGGGATCGGAGCCCTTGCCCCCCAGATTGCCCTCTTCAATATACTTCTTGGCGTTGTCCCAGGCCCCACCGCTATTGGCCATCATCAACGCCAGCAATACACCACTGACCGTCGCTCCGACCAGCATGCCGCCCAGTGCCACGGGGCCAAGAAGGAAACCGACAACGACCGGCGCTAAGACCGCCAACAGACCCGGCAGAATCATCTCGCGCAAGGCAGCGGTCGTGCTAATATCCACGCAGCGTTTGGTATCGGGTTTGGCGGTGCCCTCCATCAGACCGGGAATTTCGCGAAACTGGCGGCGCACCTCTTCGACCATCTCGAAGGCGGCCTTGCCGACCGAGCGCATGGTGATCGAGGCGGCCAAGTAGGGAATCATCGCGCCGATAAACAGCCCGACGACGACGATCGGCTCCGTCACGTCAATGACGATCTTCGCACCGGTCTTGGCCCCGATTGCAGAAGTGTATGCCGAGAATAGCGCCAAGGCCGTCAGTGCGGCCGAACCAATGGCAAAACCCTTGCCCATGGCGGCGGTGGTATTGCCGAGTGAGTCCAGGCCATCAGTGATCTTACGCGTTTCTTCGCCCAGGCCCGCCATTTCGGTGATGCCACCGGCGTTGTCGGCGATGGGACCATAGGCGTCAACTGACATGGTGATCCCCACCGTCGCCAGCATGCCGACGGCGGCGATGCCGATGCCGTAGAGCCCCGCGAAGTGGAAGGCCAAACCAATCGCGATAACAATCCCTATCGTCGGCAGCGCGACGCTCTCCATGCCGACGGCCAAGCCGGAGATGATATTGGTCGCCGAACCGGTCTTGGAAGCCTCGGCGATATCGCGAACGGGCTTGCCGCCGGTATAGTATTCGGTTATGAGACCGATCGCGATGCCGGCCAAGCAACCCGCGCACAGCGCCCAAACCGGCTGATTGGAAAGACCGAGCTGCCCGGCGACCCACCAGGACCCGGCCAACATTAAGGCAGCGGAGACAAAGGTCGAATAGCGTAAGGCAGCACCCGGATCGGCATTCTGCATGACGCGCACCGTCAACACTCCGAAGAGCGACGCCACCAGACCGATCGTAATGACGATCAGCGGAAAACTCATCGAGGCGAGTTTGGCGCTCGTCGGGTCGGAAATGCCAGGAGCAAGTATATTGAGCATGGAGACGGACGCCGTAGCAGCAATGGCGATGGTGGCGATGACCGAGCCAACATAGGACTCGAAGATATCGGCACCCATCCCGGCGACATCGCCAACATTGTCGCCGACATTGTCGGCGATGCTAGCAGGGTTGCGCGGGTCGTCTTCGGGAATGCCGGCTTCTACTTTGCCCACCAAGTCGGCGCCGACATCGGCGGCCTTGGTGAAGATGCCGCCGCCGACGCGCGCGAAGAGCGCGATAGAAGAGGCGCCCATAGCAAAACCATTAATCGTCGACGCCTGGCTCACATCGTGCCAGACCCCAAAGGCCATCGCCAATGACCCGACGCCGAAGAGCCCCAGGCCCGCGACGGCCAACCCCATAACCGCACCACCCGAAAACGCCATGTTCAGCGCCCGACCTTGGCCGTGTTCGCTGGCGGCTTGCGCGGTGCGCACATTGGCGTGGGTGGCGGCGTTCATGCCGGTATAACCGGCGAGGATCGAACATATAGACCCGGCCAGAAAGGCATAGGCCGTATTGGCGCCAATAAAAAGAAAGAGCAAAGCGAAGACAATGACGATAAAACCGGCGAGGATGGTATACTCGCGCTTGAGAAAGGTCATCGCCCCTTCGTGGATTGCTTCGGCGATCTCCACCATCTCCGGAGTACCCGCCGGAGCCTTCTTTATATAAGAGTACAGCAAGAGCGAGCAGAGCAATCCACCCAACCCTATAAATGGCGCTATTGTTGTCCACGTTTCCATATAAAATAGTTACCCTCCCACGGGAACGTCAGGATCCGTTAAAACTGTTCATTGCGGCCTCAACCCCTTCGGCATAATACTTTTCGAGCGCATTTTCACAGCATCCGAGCAAGTCTTCTACCTCATCTTCCGGGGAAAACGAGTCCAGCACATAATCGATAATCCCTCCGCCTTCGGGTGGGGAACCGATCCCCATACGCAACCGCGGCACGTCTTGAGTGTTGAGCTCTTCAAGCACCGAGGCCAGGCCATTGTGCCCGCCATCCGAACCCCCACGGCGAAAACGAAAACGCCCGAAGTCCAACAGAAAATCGTCGAAAACAACCAGTACGTCTTGCGGGTTTGTCTGCCACTGGGCACAAAGAGCAGCCACTGTCTTACCGCTGCTGTTCATAAAGGTCTGAGGCTTGACCAACATCACCTCCTGACCGCCCAACTCGACTGCGGCGACTTCGGCAACAGCGTCTTCCCGGTGCTGCCAATCAACACCGCGCCGGGCCGCCAAGTGATCTACCGCCATAAAGCCTATATTGTGCCGGGTCGACGTATAGCGCGCACCGGGATTGCCCAACCCTAGGGCGATCCGCAAGGTTACTCTTCTTCGCCCTCGCCACCAGCATCTGCGGCTTCTTCTTCGCCCTCGCCACCAGCATCTGCGGCTTCCTCCTCCTCGTCCCCATCTTCGTCCTCAACGATCAGACGCGGCGCCAATACATTGACGATCGTGCGCACCACTTCGCTGGTGATGCGTGGCTCTTGCTCCACTAAGTCACTCACGTGCAAGCTGTCGCCAATCAGCAGCGAAGTGATATCGATCTCCACGGCGGAGGGCATCTCGGAGACGACGCATTCCATTTCTATCGCGGTCAAAGTCTGTTGCAAAGACCCGCCTTCGGTGCGCACGCCCTCGGGGACGCCAACGGTTACGATCGGCACATTGGCGCGCAGTGTTTCGGTCGGGTCGATGCGCAAAAGATCCAAGTGCATCACATTACCACTCACCTTGTGGTATTGGATATCGCGGATCAGGGCCTTCTCGGACTCCTTGCTAGACTCCTCATGTTCGATAAGGATAATCGCATTCTGACCGCCCTTGCTCAGAATGAGTTCCAAGCTATGAGCATCTGTCTTGAAGTATTCGGCATCCTGCTTGTGACCGTAGATGACTCCGGGCAGCTGACCGTGCAAGCGACGCATCTGGCCTACGGGCCCCTTGCCCTGCTCCTCGCGGGACGCGACCTTGAGCGAAACCTGCTGGCGCGCGTGGATCTTCAGCGGTACTTGCGGCATTGGAACATCTCCTCGATAAACTAATTTTAATTGGCAGCCCGGCGAGGACTCGAACCTCGATAAGCGGACCCAAAATCCGCTGTCCTACCAATTGAACGACCGGGCTACCTAAATTTCTCGATTACTTAAGCTATATTGACCGGCACAAAAAAGACCGGTAACCTTGCCCTTGCAGCGCTTGTTGCGCCTGAGAGGCGGTCGTCCGGTCGTCGAAGATACCGTAAACGGTGGAGCCACTGCCCGACATCGACGTGGCGCGAGCACCGGCTCGGTCCAGTTGAGAACGAAGTTCTGCGACGATGGGATAGGCGCGTTCTACCACGGGCATGAAGTCGTTCTCCAGCACTTCAAAAAGCCTATCGTGATCAACACCCCCGCCGCTCAAGGAAGAAGTAAATCTAAGATAGGGTGTATCGTCTGTCAAGACAGGTCGCAGTTGACCATAAGCCCACGCCGTACCCACCTCAACTTCCGGATAGGCCAAGACATAAAAGACCGCGCCGGCCCAGCCCAATGGTTCGAGGATCTCACCCCGACCCCGCATTAACGCGGTGCCTCCTACTACTAGAAAGGGGATATCCGAGCCTAGTTCAGCAGCGATCGTGTCGAGCTCTGTGCGATCTAATGGCTCTCCATAAAAGCGATTGAGCGCTCTCAGCGTCGCCGCCGCATCGGCGCTTCCCCCCCCTAGGCCTGCTCCCATAGGGATGTGTTTTTCCAAGTGGATGCGAAAATGCCGGATAGGATGGTCCAATCGGGCGCGAAATGAATCGACGGCGCGACGCACTAGGTTATCGGGACCCGTCGACAAGTCTGCGATATTACAGGTCAGTTGATCAGAGGGTGCTGGTTCAAAATACAATATATCGGCTAGATCGACGCATTGAGCAATGCTGACAATATCGTGATAACCGTCACTACGACGACCCAAGATTTTGAGTCCCAAGTTTATTTTCCCATACGCTTTCTCCGCCAGCGGGCCCTCTGTCATTGGCGTACCTTGACCTTATTTCGTTAATATTCTACTATAAAACGATAAGAAGTGACATAATGGCATATTATAAAGTCAATATATACAGTCTAATACTCCTTCTTGCCCTATGCTGCCCTGCTCCCAGCACGGCGCAAACGGACGCAGAAGAAGATGACTTCAAACTAGCCCGGAATCTTTTCCGCGACGCGGGCGATTATGCTACAGCCGCCGCGCTCTTCGCCGATTTCATTCGCAACTATCCCGCCAGTCCGCAATTAGCCGAAGCTCGCCTGATGCTATCTCGCGCCTATCGTCAAAACGGTCGTTGCGATTTGGCAGTGCCGGCCTATGAGCAGTTCTATATAGAACACGCCGATCATTTAAGTACGGCCGACGCGCGGCGCGAACGGGCTGCTTGCCTTTCGCAGCAAGGTCAGTTTCTGCCGGCCGCTCGCGCATTTGAAGAGGTGCAGCGCCGTTTTAGCGCGGGCGAATTCGCCGCTAGCGCACTGCTCGATGCGGCCGCCAATTATAAGCAGGGTCAGGACTTACGGCAAGCCATTGCCGCCTATCGACGTCTACTTGCCGACTATGCAACTTCGCCGCAAGTGCACTTGGCCCGTTATCGATTGGCCCGATTGCGCTTTGCCGCCGGCAAAGCCGAAGAAGCCCAACAACGGCTCAGTCAAATTATCGCCACTGAGCCCGCCCCACCCGAAGCGCCCAGTGCCCTACTGCTCGGCGGACGCATCGATCTTTTCTTGGGCAACCGCGAAGCCGCTGAGACCCGCTTCAAATCGCTGGAAAAACGCTTTCCCTCGGCAGCGCAGACCGATAGTGCCTATCTGCATTACGCCGACCACCTCTATGGGTTGCGCCTCTTTAGCCAAGCAGGTGACGCCTACCAAAAAGCCTTCGACAAAATCGGCAACGCGACCCTCAAAGAGAGCGCTCTGCTAGGTCTCGCCGACGCCCGACGCCAAAGCCAGCAAACACGTGAAGCACTCGGCCACTACGAACGGTTGATCGCCGGGCTTGAACCCGGCCACCCGGCCTATCTCAAAGCACGCTTGGGACAGGCCATTGCCTTGGGACGGGCCGGACAGTTCGACTTGGCGGTGGGCATGTTCCAAGGGCTGATCCAAATCGATGGCGCACCTGAAGCCAAGGACGCACTACGTGAATTGGGCGTGCTCTACAAGCGGCGCGGCGACCACAGCCGCTCGATCACTTGGTATCGCCGCTATTTGCAGGAAACCGACACGGCTTCCGACGCCGTCCGCTCCGACCTGGCCGAACTCTATAGCTCAACCGGCTATTACGAAGAGGCCATCGCGCTCTATCGCAAACTGGCATCGGGTCAGGGCGAAGTCGCCGCCAAAGCGCAATTCGGTTTGGCCCAAGTCTTTGAAGAAAGCAGCCAACCCCGCGCCGCGCTACGCGAATATGTCGCCTATCTCGAGCTCTTTCCCGCCGACCGCCAGAGCGAGGCCGTGCGCGAGCGCATTGAGTATTTGCGCGAATTCACCGTCATGAACCAGGCCGACCTCAACCGCGCGCTGCAAAAGGCCTGGATCGACGAGTTGAGCGGCACCCCGCGTCAACTAGCGCAATTAGACGTAGCGCGGGTACTTTTCGAGCACCACGATTTCGAGGCCGCTGCTAAATCTTTCGAACACTACGCCGCGGCTTATTCCAACGACCACTACAGCAGCGAGGCGCAATATTTCCTGGCCGAGAGCTTGCTCAAACTCGCCCGCCAACGCCAACTCGAAGCGCAACCCGGCCGTGCCGATTCGCTGCGCGCCCTCGCACTACAAGAATACCGCATTCTCGCCGGGCAACCCGCAGAGGCTACGAGCGACAACTCCTGGACCCAGCGCGCACAAATTCGCCTTATCGAAACCCAGGCCGAAAGCGGTCCGGACTCATTGCGCCTACTTACACTAGAAAAGGGTTTTGCCGCCTTCGTCGTCGAAGCTGTCGAGGGCCAGAGCCCGCAATTGGACCAGGCGCTCTTACAGCTAGGCGACGCGCGACGTCAGCTCGCGACCACCGACTCTACCCGCCTCGATGGCGCCGCCGAGGCTTACCGTCAGCTCCGTCGGCTCACACCCGACAGCCCGCTCGTACCTCAAGCACTATTGGGCGCCGGTCTTTATCACGCGCAAAAAGGCCAGTACCAAGCGGCGGCCGACTCGCTCGAACGCTTGCTCGGCGACTATCCCGACAACCCGCTGACAGCGCAGGTCCTCTTTGAGTTGGGTCATATCCGCCTGGCGCAAGACCGACCGCAAGAGGCCATCGCTCGTTTGCAAGAGCTGCGTTGGGGCTATCCGGCCTTTCCCAAACGCCGCGCCGCGCAAAAACTCCTAGGCGACACCTATTTCCAACTCGGCGAATTCGCCGGCGCCATCGAGCTTTATCAGCCACTGGTCACCGGCGCGACAACAGCCGACGACGGCGGCAGGATTCTCCGTCGCATCGCCCAAGCTTATCATCGGCTAGGCCGCCACGGCGAAGCATTGGAAGCTTATCGACAAGTGCTCACCGACGGGGCGGACGCAGGCTTGGACAGTATTTATTTCGCGCAAGCCGTATTGCAGTTGCAACTCGGACAAGAGGACGAAGCTTTTCGACTTTTTCAGCAGGTGGGGAAAGAATTCGCGTCTGGGGATCTGGCCGTCGAAGCCTCGACCCGGGCCGGTCATATCGCCTTTGTGCGGGAGCGCTACAAACAGGCTCAACAAATTTATCAGCCCCTACTAAAACATAGCGAAGATCCGCTGGTGCACGGACAAGCCGTGCTTGCCCTATTTCGGCTCAAGCGCCTAGAAGAGGGACGTAAGGCGGGCAAGAACTTCACTAAACGCTTTAAAGAAGCGACAGAATGGAGCCAGCGCTTTCAACTCGAAGAGGGACAATACTACTTACGGGCGGGCAACTACAAAAAAGCTCTTGCAGCATTCCAAAAAATAAAAGGGGGCGAGTGGGCCGATGATGGGGCCTTTCGGGTCGCAACGACACTGTGGATGCAAAACAAAGCAGCGCCTAGCGAGGAAGGCGCTGCTCGCGCATTGGAAGCCGTATCGCGCTTCGTGCAGGAACATCCAACCAGCCCGCATGCGGCCGATGCCTATTTGCGCCTAGGCGATTACCAGTATTCGCTGCACAACTACCTGCAGGCCGCGGGTGCCTACAAACGCGTTCTCAACGCGCCGCAAGTAGCCCGCGACTCGGCCCAGGACGCGGTGTGGAAGCTGCTTAAGAGCTACCAGGGCGCACACGAATATGAAGCGGCCCACCAGGTAGTCAACCAGCTCCTGCGCCAGTATCCCGAGCACCCAAAAACTGTCGACGCGCAACTTGAACTGGGTATCATCCTCAAGGATAAGGGCCATTATCCCCAAGCCATAGAACAGTTTGACGAGTTGCTTTCCCAACAACTGCTCGAAGCCAACAGCGCCTCTGAAGCCCGATTCTATATCGGCGAATCGTACCAGAATATGGGCGAATACCGCAAGGCCATCGAAGCCTACTACAAAGTCAGCTACCACGGCGCCAAGGGGTTTAGCCAGTGGATCACGTCGGCGGATTTCCAGCGCGCGCGCTGTCACCAATCGCTGGGCGAACACGCTACAGCCATCACCGTCTACGAGCGCATCGTGCGCCGCGAAGGGGGCCAAAGCCCCCAAGGGGAGATGGCCCAAGAACAGATCGTTGCCTTGCGCCGCAGTTTAGGCAATCGCAACTAAGGCGCCAATGGCAGGGAGAAATCCGATGACTCATCTCGATTTTCTGCGTAATGTGTCACTCTTTGAGAGCCTGAACCAACAAGAGTTGGAAGCCCTTTCGGATGTGACCTTTACCCGCACCTTCAGCAAGGACAATGTCATTATCCTCGCCGAAGAAGAGGGCGACACGCTCTTTATCCTAAAAAAAGGCCAAGTAAAGGTCAGCATTGTCAGCGAAGAGGGCCGCGAGGTGATCCTGTCCCTTTTGGGGTCGGGATCGGTTTTTGGCGAACTATCACTCTTGGACGGCAAGCCGCGTTCGGCCAATGTTGTGGCCATCGAAGAAACCGACCTTCTGATGCTGCGTCGCGCCGATTTTCTGCAACTCATCTACAAAACGCCGCAGATCGCCTCCGCGCTCTTAGCCGAGCTCGCAACTCGCCTGCGCAAAACCGATCGCCAGATTGAAGGCCTGGCCCTGCTAGATGTGACCAGTCGAATTTCCGATACCTTGCTACAACTGGCCACTGAGCAGGGCGCAGAGGCGAGCGATGGCGTCACGATCGAAAGCCGGCCCACTCATCAGGAGTTGGCCAATATGTCGGGCACTACCCGCGAGACGGTTTCGCGGGTTCTCAAGCGCCTTGAGGGCCAGGGCTATATCAACCGCAACGGGCGCAAGATCACGATACTGCGCGAGGATACGTGGAAGACCTGATCCAATTATGGCTACCTCTTCCCGACATCGCATTCTGCTGCTAACCCAGCACCCGACGCTAGAGGCGGAGTTTCGATCCGCTTGCAATGGCGCGCGCCTGAAGGTAATCGACACGCCCAATAGCGGCACCCTCGATCCGCTGTTGAGGCGCGGAGTCGACTTGGTCGCCTTCGACTTGGCGCTCTCGAACGAGACGCTAGCGGCAGGTATTACCGCGCTCGACGGGTTCCGCGACGTGCCCATACTAGGTTTGGGCAAAGCAAACGAGGGCTGGCACCTGCTCCTGCGCGGCTCGCCGCTTGAAGACCAGATCACTCCGCCCTTCGAAAAAGGCGCGCTACAAAAAAAACTGGCCCAGCTAGTCGAACGAGGGCGTTTCTTGCGCGGGTCCGAGCTAGTCGGCGAATCGATGGCGATGCGCCAGTTGCGCGAGCGCATCCTGCTTATCGCACCCACACCAGTATCGTCGATCCTGCTGACGGGCGAGAGCGGTGCCGGCAAGGACCTGGTCGCCGAAGCCCTACACCGCTACAGCGTCCGACGCGAGCACCCCATGCGCCCGCTCAACTGCGGCGCCATCCCCGAAAATCTGCTGGAAAACGAACTCTTCGGGCACGAAAAGGGGGCCTTCACCGATGCCCGTGCGCAACATCAGGGCATCTTCGAGCAGGCTAATAACGGCACGGTGTTTCTCGATGAAATCGGCGAGATGTCACTCGCCGCGCAAGTGCGGCTGTTGCGCGTGCTTGAGCAACGCGAAGTCACCCGCATCGGCGGGCATACGACCATACCCGTCGATATTCGCATTATCGCCGCGACGAACCGGGACTTGCAAGAGGCGGTGGCCGAGCGCGCGTTTCGCCTCGACCTCTATCATCGGCTCAAAGTCGTCGAACTCGCCATTCCCCCGCTGCGCCGCCGCAGCGAGGACATTCCCCTACTGATCGAACGATTCACCAGCGAACTAAGCCAAGGCAACAAAACCCGCCTCGAAGGTTTCTCACCAGGGGCGATGGACCTTTTACAAAACTACGCCTGGCCCGGCAACGTGCGCGAATTGCGCAACATTATCGAGCATCTAGTCTTCCTCGCGCCACGCGCAATCGTTGAACCCGAAGATCTTTTCCCGAATTTGGAAAACCCGCGGACCTCCGCGCGAAATTTGCCGGTGCCCACCAACAAAACACCGGACCAATCGGAGCGCGAGTTAATCTACTTCGCCCTCCTAGATCTCAAACGCGAAGTTGCCGAGTTGAGGAATACCGTTGAACGCACCGCACAATCGCCGGTCGCGAGCGATATCCCACCCTTGCGGGACCCCCGCACCGCGACGCCTGGACCACCTCAGCACCACACGAACCAACCCATCGCTCAACCCATCGCTCAACCCATCGCTCAACCCGTCTCATCCGACAGGCCTCACCAGATCGTCTATCCGGTCGAGGACGCGCCCTACGACACCGAAAACGACCGCCCCCAACACGCGGCCGTCGAACCACTGCGCACACTGAGGGACCTGGAGAAAGAAGCCATTGAACAAGCGCTCGACCGAGTCGGCAGCAACCGCCGGAAAGCCGCGGACATTCTCGGCATCAGCGCCCGGACGCTCTACCGGAAGCTAAAAGAATACGGTCTCGAATGAAGCACCCCGGGCTACCGCGGCTTGCGATCATCTCTTGCGCCCTTCTGCTCTTTGCAGCCTTTTCCTCTAGGGCACAGAATACCACAGAGAGCATGCAACGGCTTGAAGACCTCAGCCAGGCATTCCGTCACGCCTACGAACAAGTGCGGCCGGCCGTAGTCCTCATCGCAACGACCCGGTCCTGGCAACAACACCTTTTACCCCGCTTCCATCCGAGAGTTCCGGATCTTCCCGAAGAAGATTTCCGCGGTATGGGATCGGGTACTATCATTAGCGACGACGGTTATATACTCAGTAACTACCACGTCATCGCAGGCGCCGACTCCATACAGGTCACCCTCTCCGACCGCCGCACCTACCAGGCCGAGGTCGTTGGTTTCGACTCGCTGATCGACATCGCGCTACTCAAGGTCGACGCCGAGAAATTGCCCACCGTGCGTATTGCCGATTCGGATCTTTTGCAAGTCGGTGATTGGGTATTAGCCATCGGCCACCCTTTGGGCATGGGTGCAACACTGACCCACGGTATTATCAGCGCCCTTGGACGCCAAGCGGGCGTTTTCGCCCTAGGCACCGATGAGGACAAAGGCTACGCCATCGAGAGCTTTATCCAAACCAACGCGGTCATCAACCCCGGCAATTCAGGCGGCCCCCTGCTCGATTTGCAGGGCAGGGTAATAGGCATCAATACCGCCATTTCGACGCGTACTGGCTACTATATCGGTTATGGATTGGCCGTACCGATCAATCTGGCCAACGAGGTAGTAGACGACCTATTGGTGCACGGTCGGATCGTCCGCGGCTATCTTGGCGTAAGCATGGAACCTGAGATGACTCAAGACCTAATCCGCAAACACGGCCTGGATATGGATCGCCCGCACGGCGTTTACCTCACCGGTGTTAAACCCAATAGCCCCGCCGAGCGCGGCGGCCTACTCGTCGGGGACATCGTGCTATCCGTCGATGGCACCGAGGTCGACCACTCCAACCAGATCCAGACCCTGATTTACAATCGCGACCCGGGCGAAACAATCGATCTGCACATTCTGCGCCAGGGCCAGCGGCAGTACCTCGGTGTCGAGCTCGGCGAACGCGCAGAAGACCGCATCCTAGCTCGGGGCCATCAGCGGGTTTCACAGTTGGGGCTTTCGGTCGAACCACTGCCTCCGGAACTGGCCTTTGAGCTGGGTTTTAACAGCCATGTCGCCGCCGAGCTAGGTTTCGACCAGGACGAGGGACCCGTCGTCGTCGTCGCGGTCGATCCGGGAGGCCCCGCAGCCGCCAAGGGCATCCAGACGCACGATGTAATTACCGAAGTCGACCAAGAGCGCATCACCTCGCTGCAACAGTTTATGCATTTTGTTTCGGGATTAGAGCAGGGACGGTCGGCATTATTTTGGTTTTGGCGGCCTGAGAACGGCATTGATGTGCGAGCGTTAAAAATTCCAGAATGAAGACGTCAACGGCCACTCCCCCCAAGTCCCGCGCTGTAGGTGGTATTGTCATACCGTCCTTGTGCATCTTTGCACGTTAGCCGAACTGTCAGCGTATGGCGATTCTGCCGAAAGTACTTGAAATCTGAACACGACCAGCTCCAGCGATCCCATAACGCGCGAAGCGCTGCGCTATTTTCAGGGTTCCGAAGGGCGCGAGCTATTAGTACAAGCCGCCGCCACAGGCCAAAACCCCCTACGCATACAAGAACAACTGCGGCGATCATTTCCTGCCGAGATGTGCCGAGCGGGGCTAGCGCTTGTCGAACTACGACAGCGAGCCGGGGAGAAATTTATGCGGGCAGAAGAAATGTTCTTCGATCGCGAAGGCTTAGAGATGGCCACCCGCGAAGAGGTCGCCCATTACCGGGCCTGGCGGCTGCGCGACTGTGAAAAGATCATGGATTTGTGCTGCGGCATCGGTGGTGATTTGCTCGCGTTGGGGCAACAAGCCGAAGTCTTAGCCGTCGACGCGGATCGGCGACGACTGACAATGGCCCAGCACAATAGCCAGGTATACGACTTGCAAAAGGTGCGCTTTATCGCGGCCGAGGTACAGTCGTTGCGCATGAACGTCGATGCGGTCTTCGTCGACCCTGCACGCCGGTCCGGCCAACGCAAGCGGCGGGGTGAGGGTTACTCGCCTCCGCTGAGTTGGGTTGCCGATCTGCGCACAAAAGTATCGCGGCTGGCCGTTAAAGTCGGACCAGCTATTCCGGAGGAAGACCTACCCCCAGATTGTGAAGTCGAATTTATCTCCTCCGGGGGCCAATGTCGCGAGGGAGCGCTCTATTTTGGCCAACTGGCCACAACAAGCCGCCGCGCGACGCTCCTACCCGAACGCCACACCCTCGAAACCACCGCCGGACCCGACGTTGTGGTCGCACCGCCCGGGGCCTATGTCTTTGATCCCAACCCCGCCGTGGTGCGTTCGCATCTGCTCGACGAACTAGCGCGGAAAATCGGCGCGTGGAAGCTCGATCCACAGATCGCCTATCTCAGCAGTGACGCTGCCACCGATTCCCCTTTTGTCCGCAGTTATCGCCTGATCCGTTGGCAGCCATTCCAGCTCAAACGATTGCGCCAGACCTTGCGCGATGAAGGGCTCTATCCGCGAGAAATAAAGAAACGCGGCTTTCCCATGGAACCGCCCGAACTCAGACGTCGGCTCAGCCTCCCACCGGACGGCCGACCCATAACCCTGTTGCTGACTCGGTTGCGGCAAAAGCCGGTAGTGCTCATTTGCGAAATGCAGGGAAATTAAGCACATTCTAGCTGGTATAGTACGCGCCGCAGATTTCAGTCTCCCCAAACGCCTTACGATACTCTTATGAGACGCCATAAATTCACGCTCGGCTCTATAGTTATCGCTGCTGGCTTGCTCTATCTCTTCGTCGCCAGCGTGCAACAATCGACCGCTACCCACCTGACCCTGCAAAACCTGATGATCAAGTCGCCGGGCGATAGCCAGCGCATCCAATTGGGCGGTGGCACGGTTGTACCAGGTTCGATCGAATGGGACAAATATCACTCCCGTCCAGAGTTCACGATTACCGACGGCGAGCACACCCTAAAGGTGCGATATACTGGTAATGCGGTCCTGCCCGACACCTTTAAAGACAAGGCGCTGGTCGTGCTCGAAGGCGAATATCACCAAACCAACAACACCTTTACAGCCGACGTTGTCTTCGCCAAGTGCCCCTCCAAATACGAGGGGCAGAGTTACGACGGCCATGTGCAGGCAATGAATGACGGCAACAGCTAGTCCACGCCGCACCTTTTATTTTACTCTCTTGGGTTGAATACCCCACAGTTTGCTGCGCTTAGGGGCATGACTAACCCGAGATACCCCGTGGCTTGCCGCGGGGAGATTCATTTTTCCCTCTACATTATCATATGATTGATATTGGCTATTTCGCCCTATGCTTGGCGCTGCTGGCTTCCGGTTATGGGGTCCTAGCCTCTACTATGGGAGCCCGGCGCGGTCAACTAGGGCTAGTGCGCTCGGGCGAAAACGCGGTCCTGGCGACTTGTACCTTATTGACGATTGCGGTGGTCACTTTATGGCAGGCACTGCTTTCCCACGATTTTCAGGTCGAATACGTAGCTGAAAATAGCAATCGCAGCATGCCGCTATTTTATTTAGTAACGGCGCTGTGGGGCGGCCAAAATGGGTCATTATTGTTTTGGGGCTGGATTCTTTCGCTCTACTCAGCCGCCGTCGTAGCGCTCTATCGCCAGCGCTATCGCGAGTTGATGCCCTATGTCGTAGCGACCCTGGCCTTTACCAGCTTCTTTTTCTGCATTGTACATCTCTTCGCCGCCGATCCTTTTCAGCGGCTGTCTTTCACGCCTCCCGATGGCCGCGGGCTCAATCCAATCTTGCAACACCCAGTCATGGCCATTCACCCGCCGCTGCTCTACCTCGGTATGGTCGGCATGGTCGTGCCCTTCGCCTTCGCCATCGCCGCATTGTTATCGGGCAAACTGGACACCACCTGGTTGAGGGCCTCGCGTCGCTGGACGCTCATCCCTTGGACATTTCTCGGTTTCGGTTTGCTATTGGGTGGCAAATGGGCCTATGTCGAACTGGGTTGGGGCGGATACTGGGCCTGGGACCCGGTGGAAAACTCGTCACTTATGCCGTGGTTGGTCGCCACCGCCTTCTTGCATTCGATTATGATCCAAGAGCGCAAAGGCATGCTCAAGGTTTGGAATCTATCCCTGGCTATTCTCACCTACGGGCTCTGCATTTTCGGCACCTTTATGACCCGCAGCGGCATTATCTCTTCGGTTCACGCCTTTGCGCAATCCAATATTGGCCCTTTCTTCGCGACCTTTCTGATCTTTAGCCTGGTCTTCTCCTTCGGGCTTTTGTGGCTGCGGCTGCCCCTGCTCAAGGCCGATAACCGCCTCGAATCTTTCGCTTCGCGCGAAACGGCTTTCCTACTCAACAACTGGGTTTTGTTGGGGATGCTCTTTGCCGTGTTCTGGGGCACGGTCTTTCCCTTGGTCTCCGAAGCGTTCACCGGCGAGCAAATTACCGTCGGCGCCCCCTTCTTCAACCAGGTCAATATCCCCATCGGCCTAGTGCTACTACTGCTGACAGGCGCCGGCCCGCTCTTTGCCTGGCGCCGCACTTCAAACGAGAGCCTGCGCAAGAATTTTACCACTCCGGTAACCGCTGGTCTGATCTTCGTAGGGATCGTCTTCGCCCTGGGTGTGCGCGATCTCTATGCCCTGCTCTCCTTCGGGTTATGTGTCTTTGTCGCCATCGCACTTGGCGCCGAGTTTCACCATGGCACCCGAGCGCGAATGCGCAGTACCAGCGAAATCTATCCGGTGGCACTCTATCGTCTCTGTGCCAAAAGCAGGCGGCGCTACGGGGGGTATCTGACCCATCTGGCCCTGGTTCTTCTCTTTGTCGGATTTACGGGCAAAGCCTTTACGCAAGAGTTTGAATTCGTACTCGAAAAGGGCGCATCTCGTCAAGTTGGCGACTATCAACTCTCTTTTGAGTCGCTGGCCTTCGCCGAAGCTTCCAACCACAGCACCACCGCGGCGGCCCTTGGTCTGCACCGCGACGGCGAGTTCCTCGGCACCTTGCTGCCAGAGCGGCGCTATTATCCGGCATTCGACCAGGGCACCACCGAAGTCTCGATTTATTCGACATTGCGCGAGGATTTTTACGTTATCCTAGTCGGTTCGGCCGCAGATCACAGTGCCAAATTCAAGGTCTACATCAATCCGCTGATCAATTTTGTTTGGCTCGGCTCCGTAGTCTTTGTCCTAGGCGCGTTATGGGCGATGTGGCCCACACCACGTGACCGACGACTGGCTCGAGTCGATCGCGCGAGCGCCGTTGGTTTGCTGGTCCCGCGAAAACGTCCGCACCATGCCTAGCTCGCTATTACTCACCGCATTGCTGCTGCTCGGTTTCTCGCCAGCGCAAGCGGCCACAAGGGAAGAAATCAAGTCCGTCGCCGAAGAGCTAGTCTGCCTCTGCGGCAACTGCAGTCGTGAGTCCCTGGCTACTTGCATATGCACCGACTTCGCGGTACCCGAACGCGAAGCCATCGGTAGCGCTTTGGACCAGGGCCAGACCCGCCAACAGGTCATCGATGGCTTTATCGCCCGCTTTGGCTCAATGGGTTTGGCCTCGCCGCCAAGCGAGGGATTTAATCTGTTGGCCTGGATAGCGCCCGGCGCAGCCCTGTTATTCGGCATTGCCTTGGTGCGCACCTTGTTGGTCAACTGGAAAGGGCAAGATAATGACGAGGTTGCACAAGCTAGCTCCGCTCCCGCCGATCGCAGCCAATACCAAGACCGTTTACGACGCGAATTGGACCAGTTCGACGACGATGATAAATAGTATCCGCAAAAACAATATCCGTGTGGCTCGACAAGAGTCCGTGAAATAGACGCGATGGATCTCTTCCCCCTATTGGGTTCACTCGCTTTGTTGTTAGGGCTTATGCTCTATCTGGGTCGTCCCTTGCTGCGCGAAGGGCAATCGCGCGCCGTGCCGATAGATGACGGCACACAACAGCTCTACGAGCGCAAAGAGCAGCTTTTGGGCGCGATTGTCGAGCTCGAACTCGACCACGAGATCGGCAAGGTGCCCGAGGAAGATTTTCAGCGCCTCTTTGACCAGCTCGAATCCGAGGCCCTTGCCACCATCGGTAAATTAGACCAGCTCAATGGCGCGGGCAGCAGCGAGCTCGAAAGCCGCATAGACGCTGAAGTCGCGGCCCTGCGTCAATCCGCGGCAATTCCCAGTTGCACCAAGTGTGGCGCTCCGCGACGCGACGGCGACCAGTTTTGCCCACAGTGCGGAACCGCACTGGCAGAGCTCAGTTAAGCTATGCCCTTACGCCTGATTTTCATTGCCATACTCCTATCCGCCTGCGAACTCTGGGGCGCAGCAGTCAATGGTTATGTGCTCAACCCACTTACCGAAATGCGGCTTCCCAACATCGAAGTGGCCTTCTATATGCGCCAGGAAGGGGACGTCAGCGAGGTCCTGCGCAAGCAGACCGATGCCGAGGGAAATTTTTCCTTTGCCGGTCCTTTTCTGCAAGACGGGCTGCATTTTGCATTGGCCGCCTTCTACGAGGGTGTTCCCTATTTTTCTTCGACCCTTGAGGTCGGCGCGCAACAACAGGTCATCCTCGAAGTCTACGAAAATGCCAACGATGTATCCGCGCTCCATATAACTTCCCACCATCTTTTTCTCTCGCTGAGCGAAGACGCGATAGAGTGCGTCCAGCTCTTGCAGGTCCACAACTCTTCAGAACACACCTATGCCGGTAGCGGCAACGGTCGCGAACGCAGAGTAACCGAGTTCGCCCTACCGCCAAGCCTCTTTAACCTACAAGGCCATTCGGGCCTGATACAGCAAGCCGAACCCGGCCAATTTTTTGATAACCAGGCCTTGCCACCGGGTAGCTCACAATTGAGCATTTCCTTCAATCTCGACACGCGCGCGCTCGACGACGCCTATGTGCATCAGGCCGTTTATGCCACTGAGCGCCTAGAGGTTTTTCTCGACCCCCCCACCCTTGAGATAAGCCCGCCCTTTATTGACCAGGGCGTCATCGAATTGCACGGCCGACAGTATCGGCGGTTCGTATTGCAAGGGTTGTCTCCGGGCCAGCATGTCAAAATTCCCCTGCCGCTATCCTCTTCATTGCGTTGGTTGCTCAAATGGGCCGCGCTGGCGGGCGCATTTTTCTTTAGCGGCCTAGCACTGGTTTTAAGCCGGGGACGGCCCGATGATGCAAGCAATGCGGACACTCCCTCACCGGAAGACCGACAAATACTTATAGCGGAAATCGCCCGGCTGGACGAGGCCCATGCCGAGCAACCGCAAGACCAACATTATCTCGATCAGCGGGCGCGCCTGATACATGAAGCCGTCGCTCTGACCCGGGCGCTGGGCAACTGATGGACGAGGACGGCGAGATCGTCCTGACCGACGCGGCCAAGCGCTTCGGGGCTTATACAGCCCTGCATCCCACCAATCTTGTTATCTCTCGCGGCCAAGCGGTATTGCTCGTAGGCGCCAACGGTGCTGGTAAAAGCACTTTACTGCGATTAGTGGCCGGTCTTAGTCGACCCTCGGACGGCGAGGTGCAAATTAACGGCCACGACCTTCTAGATGCCCCCGAGGCACGATCAGCTATCGGCCTACTATCACACCAAACCCTACTCTACGACGAATTAACGGCGCGCGAAAATCTGCGCTTCTTCGCTCGACTCTACGGATTGCACAATGTGCAAGAACGGCTCGACGAAGCCTTGGCGGAGGCTCGTCTGGGTGATCGACAGCATCATCGCGTGAGTTCATTCTCGCGCGGTATGAAACAGCGTCTGGCGCTGGCCCGCGCGACATTGCACCGGCCGTCGATTCTTTTGCTCGACGAGCCATTTACCGGCCTCGACACGGGCTCCGCTACCGCATTGCGGCAATTCCTGAGCCTCTTCCGACAAAATGGCGGTACCTGCATTTTGGTAACCCACCGCCTCGACGAAGCCGATGGTCTAGTCGATCGCCTGCTCGTGCTCGAACGCGGACACCTGCGGTTGGACCAGGCCCTAAGCGGTGACCTCGACCAGTTATATGCGCATTGTGCGCCCTACTTGGACTCGGCTTTATGAGTTTTATTGGGCGGGCGCTGGCCATACTGCGCAAAGACCTGCAGGCCGAGTGGCGCACCAAAGAACGCCTGAGCCCGATGGCCTTTTTTACCTTGCTGGTATTGCTGGTTTTCAACTTCTCCTTCGAATTGGGCGGCGCTGCCCTGCGCGAAATAGGACCCGGCGTGCTATGGTCCTCCTATGTCTTTGCCAGTCTGCTGGGCTTGGGCCGCTCTTTCGCCGACGAACGCGAAAACGATGCACTCGACGCATTGCTTTTGGCACCTGGGGACCATGGCGCGATCTATCTGGGCAAAATGGTGGGCAACCTGGTTTTTCTCTTGGCCATCGAGCTCTTGAGCTTGCCTTTTTTTGCCCTCTTTTTTAACCTATCACTAGGATTCTTTTTACTGCCCCTACTGGCCGTCTTCGTCCTGGGGTCGGCCTGCCTAGCGTCGGTCGGCACACTCTTCGCGGCGATGTCGAACAATATGCGCCTGCGCGAACTACTGTTGCCGCTTTTGCTGCTGCCGATGATCCTACCCGCGCTGATATCCTGTGTCGCGGCGACAAAAGTCGTGCTGGCAAACGGTCATTTCACCAAACTACTCCCGCATATGCAAATGCTCGGGGTGTATGCGGTAGTTTTCACAGTGCTCTCACTGATGCTTTTCGAATACGCGATCGAGGAATGATGCGTTCGACCTTTGTTTCTTATGTGCTATTTGCGGCTATGCTAATTGCTCTAGCCGCGGTCTTTCTCTGGGTCCCGACCGAAAAGGAGATGGGCGTTATTCAGCGTATCTTCTACTTTCACGTGCCTTCGGCAATGTCTGCATTTCTGGCCTTTTTCTTGGTCTTTATCGGCAGTATCCAATATCTGCGTACCCGCGAGGAGAAATGGGACCGCTTAGCCTTATCTGCCGCCGAGTTAGGGGTCATGTTCGGGTTGATCGTCCTAATCACCGGGCCACTGTGGGCCAAACCCGTTTGGGGGGTCTACTGGCGGTGGGAGCCGCGCTTGACCTCAATGCTGATTACGTTCACCATCTACGTGGCCTATCTGATGGTGCGCGATTATGGTGCCCAGGCCAGTCAGGCACCGCGCTTAGGCGCTGTAATGGGCATTCTCGCTTTTGCGAATGTGCCCCTGGTCTACTATGCGGTTGACCTATGGTCCGCCGACCAACAGCTGCACCCGCCGCGCAATGTAGGCCTTGAGCCGACGATGGAATACGCCAAGTGGATCTGCTACGCGACTTTTTTCCTTTTGCTCTTTCACCTCGTGGCCCAACGTATGGAGTTGGCCCGTATTGAGTCAGCCGTAGTACGTCTGCGGCAGAAACTAGACGACGCATAGAAATCATGGATAACCTCCACTATTTGTTCGCCGCCTTTTCAACCGTCTGGATCATACTTTTCGCCTACCTGATGCGACTTAATAAACGCACCAAAGAGCTAGGTCTCCAGCTTGAGGAACTCGAATCAAAGATTCAGGAGAAAAAGGAGGATTAAACTAATCCTAAAGAGCCAAAACCGGTTGACACCCAATCCAAGGCCGTATTATATTTTTTCATCCGTTGGCTGGTATTATTTCAATAAAAAATAGCGTTCTATAATTATGGTACTGATGGAAATTAGTGGGGTTTTTAGCAGCAATGCTCACTCCTCATACCCCCAAGTCGTACTCAAAGAAGCTGAGGGTGACGCCTATTTGCATATTGTCATCGGTCGCTTTGAAGCAGCCGCCATTTCAATGGCCCACGGCAAACAACAACCCGCACGCCCTATCAGCTACGATCTAGCCCATCAGATTCTCGTCGGCGTCGATGCCCGGGTTGCAAAAGTCGAAATCACCGATCTGCACGAAAGCACTTATTACGCGGAGGTCCATTTGGTAGACGACGAGGGCAAGACCCACGTGCTCGATGCACGGCCTAGCGATGCGATTGCTCTGGCATTGCGCTTCAGTGCACCAATTTACGCCGCCGCCGAGATCTTGCAAGAAGCCGGGCACGCTCCTCCCGGTGAAGAAGAACAGCCCCAGGCCGATCCCAAAGCCGAGACGGTTATTGAGCCCGATCCTACAGTCGACCCCGAGCCCATGGCCGAATCCATGGCCGTATCGCAAGAAGAACTATCGACCATCACTGCTCCGGCCGTTGATCACCTAGAACAACTCAAAAGACGCATGCGCCAAGCTATTGCCAAAGAGGTTTACGAAGAAGCAGCGCGTCTACGCGATGAGATTAGTCGCCTCGAAGAGAAAGAGTGATCTAGCCTTGTAACAGAATGGCATATTCGCATCCCTTCAACGACCACACCAACATACTGCTTGATTTCAGTGGATAAAATTAAGCGGTAACAAGGAACAATTAATAAATGGGTGAAGCTTCCTTAGTCGAGATGACCGTGGTCAAAGTCAGCCCTTATTTGCGAGAGGACAGACCCTTGGTGTGGTTGAGCGAGAAAGAAAGCGGACAACCGCGGCTCCTGCCTATTGCCATTGGCGAATTCGAAGCCGCCGCGATCCAGATGCAACTAGAAAACGATGAACCCATCCGGCCTATTTCCTACGACTTGCTTTCCTCCATGCTCGACTGCCTCACCATTGGCGTGCGTCAGGTTATCATCCACAATGTGCGTCGCTCGATCTACTACGCCAAAGTAGTCATCGAAAAAGATCACAAGATCAAGGACATTGACTCGCGCCCCAGCGACGCGATCGCCGTGGCACTGCGCACCAGTTCCCCGATCTATGTCGCACGTGAACTGCTCGATAAGGTCGGTCTAGAGCCGCTCGAAACCGAATTGGATATCGAACACACGCTGGACCGCTTCTACGAACTTGAGCCACAAATTTCCGAAGCGCTCAACCCAGAAGCCGAGGCGGCCAATATCAGTCTGCCCGAATCACAATTAGCACAAACGCCCAATCTCAGCGAAACTGAGCCACCTGCTGAAGAAGAAAAAAGTGAACTCACTCTACTCCAACACCAACTACAACAGGCGGTTCTCTGCGAAGAATACGAAGAAGCCGCCCGACTGCGTGATGTAATTGATTCGCTGGAAGACAAAACTAGCCCCTAAGCTCTGTGTGTATTATAGTTTACCGCACTGAGTGAAGTCGCTGCTAAATTCCCCAAACACTAGTTTCGTCCATCCGTTTGTGTCTCGTCTCCTTACAAAAGTTGCCCATGTCCTTATCGTCTCTTGTTTGTCTCGCCCTTTTAGTTTTCGCCAGTTGCAGCAGTGAAGAAGCTAATCAACGCTTCTCCGATCCGGCCGCTACTTTCCAAACGTACAAACACGCTCTGGAAGAGAGTGATTTTGACCTATTGTGGGAGTGTTTTAGTCTTTCGCAAAAGGAAAGTAGCGAACGCCAGGCTTGGATCGACGACTGGCGACAAAAGACGCAGAACGAAATCAAATCCCATCTCCGACGCGAAATCGCACAAGAACAAATCATCAATAAGCGCATTGCATATTTGCTCTTTGATACTTCGACCCTAGGCGATAAACGCGCTTCGCCATTTTTCTATTTTATCCACGAACCCGATGGCTGGAAAATCACCTCCCACCTCGATACTACCTTCCATCAGGAGCTAGAGCAGGCGATCGAAAGCGGCGAGTACAAACTTCCCGAGTTTTAAAAATTGTAAAAATATTCCGGCTAAAACGAAACGGGCCGCATATCGGCATAACGTTGGGGTCTCACCAACTCGGGAAATTGTTCCGTCCAAACCCGGCCCAACTGGCGATCGGCGACAGGCACGGCCCAAGCCGGCCCTTCTTTGAATGTCATGGTCGAATCTGCAGCTTCAAGGGTGGCCGACGTGGGCCAAAGAATAATGGCAATAGCCGCGGCCAGGGCAAAACCCCAGGTTACCGGCCGCAACCAAGTCCACGACTCGCGGTAGACCTCCTCTTGCAAGCGATTGTTCAATCTCAGCTTGAAACCGGCCGACGACCGCGTTCCCCCCAGATTATGTAACGCCATACGGACTTGATGCATACCCGCAACAGTCTCCCGGCACGCCGAACAGACGCTCAGGTGATCTTGTAGGTGACCGACGGACCAAGAGTTTAGCGTTTTATCGATATAATCAGAGAAAAATGATTCGAAATCTTCGCAATTCAATGCAGATACAACCTCCTTTCGCACCGACTACCACGTGATAGGACTTTTGCTCGACTCCAGTAGTTCCCAAAGCTAATCGCTGGAGAGTTCGTCAGAACGACCGATAAGGAGTATATGAGAGACTTGCTGCAACATAAATTGCCCGAACAAGTTAGTACGGATGCTCGCCGCTGGTTAGTCTTGCTTTTGGGCTCCATACTGCTGCTGGGTGCATCGGGCTGCGCACTGCGCACGATCCCGCCGATTCGCTATGTCCCGATATTTGGCAAAGAAAAGGACATCACCACTACGCATGTCCTGGCCAAGGCCCTTAAGGACCGCGATTTGGCCGTCCGTGCCCAGGCCGTAAAACTATTGGGCATTCTCAGCCAGAGCACTAACAAAAAGATAAAGAAGGCGTCGGCTCAAGTCCTCGGGATAGCGGCCAAAGATAGCGACCCTGGTATCCGGCTCCAGGCCATCGAAATATTGGGCAAGATGGAGGAGAAGTACGGTAATAAATTTCTTCTGAATGCACTAAAAGATCCGAACCCCTTTGTGCGTGAACGGGTACTGCAAGTGCTCAACGAACGCCAATCCCAATTGAGTAACCCTTCCTAGGACTGTAACATTCTTAAGCGGGCGGGTCTAGTCCCATTGTTCCCATAACAGCTGTTAACGCTCCCCACTGTTTGTCGTCCATCGCCACCCCCAAAGCTAGCCAAGCCAAAACGTCGCGTTTTTTCTGCATCTTACGCGCTTTGCTAATTGCATCTAGCCACGCCCGGTCACTAAGCAAGGATTGCGTCTCCGCATCAGCGAGCGCATCCAATAGAGCCGGTTCTAAAGGCTCCTTACTAGCCAAGAGCTGACGAACGACCGGATCAGCCAATGAACGCGCCATCTTCGCGAAAAGCGCGCGCCCCTCCTCCGAACCTGCCTTGGCTTGATAGGCGGCGAGCAATACCTCGCTAGAATCCAGTTCTAAAACTTCGGCCAATTTAATACACACTTCATCGGAAGGGACTTTCTCCCCCTTCTCGATCTGGCCTATATATGTTGCCCATACGCCTTCAGGTTTTTGCGCCGTTATAAGTTGCTCAGCTAACCCGCGTTGACTGAGGCGGGCTTGTAACCGAGCTCCTTTGATCATTTCTGCAAACTGCATTTTAAGGTTCCTCTACAGTGTTTATCTTTTATATCATAAGCGGTTTAATCTGAGAAGAAATAAACCCTATTACAAGATAAATATGAACACTTACAAGTGTGTGTGCAAGTCTAAGTCATGGTTTTTGGAAAGTAAAATTTCTCCTTGACAACACAATCTAGCGTGTGTATCTTTCCAAAGATTGAAGTACACCCTGCGGGCCAATATAGTCCACACACACTAGGCAGTGTTTGGGCTAAGAGGCTAAATGAGATTTCAGTGTGGCGGTCCGCTATCGTGGCTAAAATCCTGATCCGCAAAGCTCGGATTCCCCTTTCTGGGTCTTTGAGGTCTTCAAAATTACCTCCCCACACCGCCTCGTTTGAAGGTCTCAATTGCGGTTCAAGATCACATTATATGGCCGCCACACTCTTGTTTTTCTTTTTAAAACAGCCCATCTTTGATGGGCTGTTTTTTTGTTCTCCCATTTCTCTCTACCAAATTCCTTAATAACCATGCGCATCTGTATGGTCGCCTTTACCGACCTGCACTTCGACTATCGCATCTACCGCGAAGCTACTGCTCTACGCCGTGCTGGTCATGAGGTCGCTATCGTCGCCTCTTCGTTCACTCCAGCCCCGCTCGAGGGCTGGGATGATTTCGACATCCACTTAATCCCAATAGACCGCAACCGATCACTACGCCGTCTCTACCCCCTTTTTTGGCGGCGAGCTTATCCGCTCTTGCTCGACACCCGCCCAGACGCCTACCACGCCCATGACCTAGACGCACTGTGGCCAGCAGTTCGGGCGGCGCGACGGTTACGCCGCCCCTTGGTCTACGACTCACATGAATTTTGGATAGAACAATCTTCGTTGGTCAACCGACCGCTCATGCGATCTTTCTGGAGCTTGTTAGAACGTCATTTAATAAAACGAGTCGACCGCGTTATCACTGTCAGCCAATCTATAGCCGAATCGCTCAAGACGCGCTATGGGCTGGGTGAGGTCGTCATTTTGCGCAATTTTCCGCTATTTCGGGAGAAGGTGCAAAGCGATTTAATCCGCGAAACTCTGGATCTGCCTGCCAACCGCCCCATCGTGCTTTATCAAGGAGGTTTTCTCACCGAGAATGGCCTGCGCGAGCAAATTGAAGCCGCTACCGGTTTCGGCGATGCTGCGCTTGTCTTGATTGGAGATGGCCCGAGCGAAAAGGCATTGAAAGAGCAAGTGCGCGACGGCGGTTTGCAGGATCGGGTCTTTTTTATTCCTAGAGTGCCTTTCCACCAACTTCACGATTATACTTGTTCGGCCGATTTAGGGCTGTGCCTAATCAAAGACGCGGGCAAAAGCTTCTACTATTCTTTGCCCAACAAACTTTTTGAGTATATGATGGCTGGTCTACCGGTCCTCGCCAGCAATTTTCCCGAAATGCAGCGCGTCGTCAACGAGACCCATACCGGCGTCACGATTGATCCAACCGATATCGACGCTATCCGGCAGCAAGTCACCGAATTGTTGTCCGACGATAAACGACGGGCAACCTGTAGCCAAGCCTGTTTAGAGGCCGCGCAGCACTATCACTGGGAGCGAGAAGCCGATCAACTCACAGGCCTCTACTCAACCCTGGGATGAGCACTCTGCTATCAATCAGTCTAGTAATGCCGACCTTCGACGAGCCGGAACGCCTCGAAGCAGCGCTTAAAAGCCTCTCACAACAAGATTATCCCCGTGAGGCGACCGAAATCATCGTGGTCGACGACGCCTCTCCGCATTTGAATGTAGAGCGACTCGATACAGCGCTAGCCCCATTTGAACTGCACTTGATCCGCAATGAACAAAACCAAGGCCGAGCTCGGGCTCGCAATTCGGCCCTGCGTGTGGCGACGGGCGATATCGTCATTTTTTTAGATAGTGATATGACGGTGGGTCCCGATTTCCTCCGCGCCCATGCCGAACGGCACCAAACCCACCCTGAAGCAATTTTCATCGGTAATATTCGCTTCGCCAGCGAAATCCCTACAACCCATCTAACGCGTTATATCGAGGGGCGAGGAGTTCACGCAGTGGATGAAGAAAATTCGTCACCGGGAACTCCTCTGTCCGCCGGTCGTCCCTAAGCCGCGTGGGATTTTTTGACGAGGACCTCACCGCCTATGGCGGCGAAGACCTTGAATTGGGCTATCGACTTCATTTAGCTGGTGTTCCGCTCTATTACGCTCCAGAAGCTCTATCGCACCACCACCATCTGCGTGCTTTTGAACCTTTATGCCGTCTTATGCAAACATATGGCAAGCAATCGATTCCCATCTTGTTGCGCAAACACCCCGAGTTGGATAAGGTCCTTCGATTAGATGCGATTGGAGCCGCTGCACTCTCACCACGTCACCTTGCCTTCCGTTTAGCCTTGTCGCCACTAATTCACTATCCGATTCGCTGGTTAACCCGCTGGTTTGTAGAATACTATGTCCCCGGTCTGTTTTTCAGCTATCTATTCTGGTCTAGCCGTACACGAGGTTATCTACAAACACTGCAGACGCGCTAGGCCGGGGATTCAACTTGCGAATTTTGCGGCAACATCTATCTTTCGTGAAACCATTCCAGACCTATAAAGTCCGGCCTTCTGGCAAAGGAGGGATCACATTGAACCATGTATCGTTCGTCATATTCGCTCTTATCGCCACATTCGCCCTAGCACCACACGCAAATGCGCAAGCGCCTAAAAAACCAGGCCAGACGATCTTCGGCGAAGATCGCAAAGCGACCATGAAGGCCATGCGCGGTATTTCAAAAGCGCTGGGAGAAAAGTGCACCTATTGCCACGTCAAAGAAGGTGGTAAGGTCGTCTACACGACAGATACGCCGCACAAACAAGCCGCACGACAGATGAAATCTGCCTTTATCGACAGCCTAGTGGCGAATGGCCAAGCGGAGGCGTCTTTTGATCACCATGGCAAGAGCAAAGTGATTAAAGCAAGCTACATAACCAAAGGCGATGATGCCGGCATCCATCTGATGGCCCAAGAAGGCGAGGGCGAACAACACACGCTCTTTGTCAACTTGCCCAAAAAAGGGGAAGCACTTAACTGCAAGACTTGCCATGGCGGCAGGGTGCATATACTAGCCAAAGAAGAAGAAAAAATAACGCCTTAGGGCCATAATACTTGCGCAAAGACCTTCGGTATTTCCGGAGGTCTTTGCTGCCTTATGAACACTGCCTACCCCAACCTCAGTCAAATTCTCCGCGTAAGCCTACCAGCGCTTCTACTGGCGCAATTCTTAATATGGCCCATCATCGGCCTGTCCCTCCCTTATATAGGCATAATCGCTGCCGAAATGACCCTGCTGTGGTTTATGGCCCTTCATATCCGCCGCTATCGCCTATCGTCTGAAAATCTACTGCTGCTCAACGCCACACCAATTTCGACTCTGCTACTGACGATTCCCATCGCCATTTGTTGCAGTTTAGTTGTTGCAGAACTTGATCTGCATATAGCGAATCTCTTGACTATACTGGACTTAGAGATGCCGCTGTCCTTTCAGAAAAATCTATTAGAACTACAGATCTTCAACGAAATTACGGAGGTACCTGGAGGATTAACTGCGTTGGTATTAGTTCCTGCATTTTGCGAAGAGCTTTTCTTTCGCGGTTTTGTGCTTTCCGGCCTCTATACCCACTATGGCCCACGCTGGGCTTTGTTCGGGTCCGCCTTGCTCTTTGCCGCCTCGCACTTTAACCCTTGGCAGTTCATCCCCCTCTTCATCTTTGGGCTCTTTTTGGGCGCCTTGGTCTACTGGACCCATAGCATCTACCCCGCCCTCTTCGCGCATGCAATCAATAATCTGGCCTCAGTCGCGGGTATCAATCTCCGCACCCATTGGGGAATAGAGGAACTCGGCCCCACACAGCATCTGCCCATTGCAATGACCCTATGCGCAGCCCTAGCGTTATTGGCCGGCCTCTTCTTGCTCAGCCGGCAAGTGGCCATCATGCCGCTTTCAATAGGCAAAAAAACCAGCGCAGAATTGCCCTCCGCCGGCCCACCTAGTTTTAACTAAATTCGTTGGGTGCCTAGTGGCGATAGGGAGCATGCTCCGCGTTGTCAGGTCTTATTTTTCTTTAGATTCCTTAGAACACAGAAAGCCCCACCGACCACGGTAGATCGATGGGGCTCTTTTATGCTTTTTTATTCTGCTTAGCCCAGCGCTTTCTCCACGGTCTCGCCAATCTCCGCCGGACTCTCACATACATGAATCCCCGCGTCTCTCATGGCCGCCATTTTGTCGTCCGCGGTGCCCTTACCACCCGAAATTATCGCACCCGCATGGCCCATCCGACGCCCTGGTGGTGCCGTACGGCCGGCGATAAAGCCGATAACGGGTTTGTCGTAATGCTCTTTAACATAGGCGGCGGCTTCTTCTTCGGCCGTGCCACCGATCTCACCGATCATAACCACAGCATCGGTCTCCGGATCGTCTTTGAAAAGAGCAAGAGCATCGACAAAGCGCGTACCGATAATTGGATCGCCGCCGATGCCGATAGCCGTGGACTGACCCAGACCCCGGTCGGAAAGCTGACCCACTGTTTCATAGGTCAAGGTGCCGCTGCGGGAGATGATGCCAACTCGGCCTGGCTGGTGGATAAAACCGGGCATAATGCCGATCTTGCATTTGCCTGGGGTGATGATTCCCGGGCAATTAGGCCCGATCAACCGCGTATCGCGCGACTGGATATAGTGATAAACCTTAACCATATCTGCTTCGGGAATGCCTTCGGTAATACAGACAATCAACTCAAGGCCAGCATCTGCCGCTTCCATGATCGCATCCGCGGCAAAAGGCGGCGGCACGAAAATGATGGAGACATTTGCACCGGTCGCCTCGACCCCTTCGGCGACGGTGTTGAAGACAGGCACACCCTCAAAGTCTTGACCACCCTTACCCGGTGTTACCCCACCGACGACTTGCGTGCCGTATTCGATCATTTGTTTGGTATGGAAAGATCCTTCTTGGCCTGTAATGGCCTGTACGAAGACCTTCGTATTTTCGTCAACTAAAACACTCATGCCCGATATCCCCTATTGAATGGCTGACGCGACCTTTTCAGCCGCGTCCTTCAGCCCGTGCCCGACACTAAAATCCATGTCGGACTTTTCCAACATTTCAGCGGCGACATCCGCATTGGTGCCGGCGAGCCGCACCACCAGGGGCACGTTGACCTCGATGTTCTTGCGGGCTTGGATCACGCCTTCCGCGACACGGTCACAACGCACAATGCCCCCGAAGATATTAATAAGAATGGCCTTTACATTTGGATCGGAAAGCAATATCCGAAAGCCGTTCTCCACGGTTTCAGCGCTGGCGCCGCCGCCGACGTCCAAAAAATTCGCCGGCTCGGCACCGGATAGCTTGATTATGTCCATGGTGGCCATTGCAAGACCTGCCCCGTTGACCATACAGCCAATATTGCCGTCGAGCTTGATATAGTTCAGATCGAATTTCGAGGCTTCGACCTCTAACTCGTCTTCCTCGTCCAGATCGCGCAATTCGGCAAGGTTGGGTTGGCGGAAGAGCGCATTGGCGTCAAAGTTGATCTTGGCGTCCAGCGCCAAAACCTGTCCGTCGGCAGTAGTAACCAATGGATTGATTTCCGCGATAGAGCAGTCGGCGCCGATAAAGGCCTTATAGAGATTGAGAATAAACCCGGACGCCTGACGCACTTGTTTCCCTTCGAAGCCGAGCCCAAAAGCTATGCGCGTCGCTTGAAAAGGCAGTAGCCCTACGCTGGGGTCGACCGTTTCCCTGAGAATCTTTTCGGGGGTTTCAGCAGCAACCTCTTCAATCTCGACCCCGCCCTCCCTGCTAGCCATCACCACCAGCTTGCTCTGCGCCCGGTCCAGCGTAATGCCTAGATAGAATTCGTGCTCGATATCCGAGGCTTTTTCTACCAAAACCTGCTTGACCTTTTGGCCTTCGGGACCGGTCTGGTGGGTTATAAGCTGCATGCCGAGAATTTCGCTGGCCGCTTCGCGAGCTTCCGTCGGATTGGTAGCTAACTTAACGCCTCCGCCCTTGCCCCGTCCTCCAGCGTGGATTTGCGCCTTGACTACGACTTTACCACCCAATTCCGTGGCAATGTGCTCAGCCTCATCAGCTGAGGTCGCCACCGATCCTTCGGGCACGGCAACTTTGTATTGCCGTAGGATTTCTTTAGCCTGATATTCATGGATTTTCATTACATATTACCTTTGTAGTTGAAAATAAAAGAGTACGAAAACTTTGCTATGCGGGCAAGACAGGCTCGATATTCAATCGCCGATTAGATTATATTGCTGCAAATTAGTGGTCTTATTGTAGATGGGGTATTATCTTTTTATTACACTCCTAAGTCCGACCCGGAGGTAAGACAAAGCATGCCATCAAAAGTTTTCTCCTCGCCAATCGGCAAGAAGATGGGGATGGCCCTAACGGGGTTGATCCTCTACGGCTTCTTGATCGGGCATTTGTTGGGGAACCTGCTATTACTCAAGGGAGACGGGGGCCAGGCCTTTAACGCCTACTCAGAATTTCTGATCAACCATCCCCTAATAATCCCTGTCGAGCTCTTGCTCGTGGTCGTTTTCCTCTTGCACGTCTATCTAGCCGTTAGTGTTACGCGCGAGAACCGTCGGGCACGTCCCGTCGGCTATCAGGCCACTCAGAGCGTCGGCGGCAGGAACTTTGCCTCATACACCATGATCTACTCGGGCATAATTGTCCTGGTTTTTCTGGTTTTACATCTCAAAACCTTTAAATACGGCGACAAAGCGGAAGGCACTCTTTACGATCTGGTTTCCGATACGTTTCAACAAACCGAATATCTGGTTTGGTATGTAATAGCCATGCTGGTTTTGGGGGCTCACCTCTGGCACGCATTTCAGAGTGCATTTCAAACCTTGAGCGTGCGCTCCGATAAGATAAGATCCCTGGGTCTCATTCTCTGCTTGATCCTGGCTCTTGGCTTTGGCTTCTTGCCCGTGTATCTGGGTCTCCTTAAGTGAGGTAAGGCATGGCATTAGACGGACATATTCCTAGCGGTCCGCTAGCGGAAAAGTGGGAAAAGCACCAATTCGAGCTCAAGCTGGTCAACCCAGCCAATAAGCGCAAACACAATGTAATTGTCGTTGGCACTGGTTTGGCGGGCGCCTCGGCGGCGGCCACTTTGGCCGAACTGGGGTATAATGTCCTCTCCTTTTGTCTCCAGGACTCTCCGCGCCGCGCTCATTCAATCGCCGCTCAAGGCGGTATCAATGCCGCTAAGAACTATCAGAATGACGGCGACAGCATATATCGACTCTTCTACGACACGATTAAGGGCGGCGACTACCGGGCTCGGGAGGCCAATGTCTATCGCCTGGCGCAAATCAGCTCGCATATCATCGACCAATGCGCCGCACAAGGCGTTCCGTTTGCCCGTGAATACGGCGGCACACTCGCCAACCGCTCCTTTGGCGGTGCCCAGGTTTCGCGCACCTTCTATGCCCGCGGCCAAACCGGCCAACAGCTACTACTCGGCGCTTATAGTGCCCTGATGCGCCAAGTTGAGATCGGCAAAGTCACGCTCTTGCCGCGGCGGGAGATGCTCGAGCTAGTTATGGTTGACGACAAGGCGCGCGGCATTGTCGTGCGCAACCTGATCAGCGGTGAGATGGAGCGCTATGTCGCTGACGCCGTTATTATAGCTACTGGCGGCTATGGCAATGCCTTCTTTCTGTCAACCAATGCCAAGGCCTGCAATGTTACAGCCACTTGGCGAGCCCATAAAAAAGGTGCGTTCTTCGCCAACCCTTCTTTCACCCAGATCCACCCCACTTGCATTCCCGTTTCGGGCAATTACCAATCCAAACTCACGCTAATGAGCGAAAGCCTGCGCAACGACGGACGCGTTTGGGTACCCAAGGAGCAAGGAGATCAACGCGCACCGGAGCAAATACCCGCCGACGAGCGCGACTACTATCTGGAGCGCCGCTATCCCAGCTTTGGCAATCTCGTGCCCAGAGATGTCGCTTCAAGAGCTGCTAAGGCCGTCTGCGATGAGGGGCGGGGTGTCGGATCGTCGGGACGAGCGGTCTACTTAGACTTTGCCGATGCGATTAAGCGCGACGGAGAGCATGTTATCAGCCAAAAATACGGTAACCTCTTCGACATGTACCACGAAATCACCAACGAAAATCCCTATCAGACACCGATGCGCATTTATCCGGCCGTCCACTACACGATGGGTGGCCTGTGGGTAGATTACAATTTAATGAGCAACCTGCCCGGGCTTTTTGTGCTGGGCGAAGCCAACTTCTCCGATCATGGGGCCAATCGTCTAGGCGCAAGTGCTTTGATGCAAGGCTTGGCGGACGGCTACTTCGTCATCCCCTACACCATCGGTGGCTATATCGCTGCTAATGCTGCCGACGACGTAGGGACGGATCACCCGGCTTTTGATCAAGCTGAGCAGGCAGCTACCGAACGCATCGACAAACTACTGGCCATCAAGGGCAAGCGCACTGTGGACGATTTTCACCGAGAGCTGGGGCTTTTGCTTTGGGACCACTGCGGTATGGCGCGCAATGCCGAAGGACTGAGCGGTGCAAAGCAGAAGGTCCGTGAGATCCGCGAAGAGTTCTGGCAGAATGTGACCATCGCCGGAACGGCTGGCGAATTCAACCAAGTATTAGAACGCGCCGGACGCGTTGCCGACTTTATGGAATTCGCCGAACTGATGATCCACGACGCCTATGAGCGCAACGAATCCTGTGGCGGCCACTTCCGCGAGGAGTACCAGACCGGAGAAGGAGAAGCCAGACGCAACGACGATGACTTCACCTATGTATCCGCTTGGGAATTTCAAGGAGTGGGGGCCGATCCTGCCCTGCACAAAGAAGAGCTGGTCTTCGAGAACGTGCATTTGACGCAAAGGAGCTATAAATGACCGAGGAACAGAGCCGACGCAAGAGAGATGCCGGCCAAAGCGATTGCCTGAGCTTTACGATAAATATCTGGCGTCAGCAAGGTCTAAACGATAAAGGCCATATGGTGTCTTATCCGCTCAAACGCGTCCGCCCGGAAATGTCTTTTCTTGAGATGCTTGATGTGCTTAATGGCGAGCTTGAGCGCAAAGGCGAAGAACTGCCCATTTCCTTTGACAGCGATTGTCGCGAAGGTATCTGCGGCATGTGCGGCTTGGTCATCAACGGCGTCGCTCATGGACCCGGACACGGCACTACCACCTGCCAGCTCTATATGCGCAGCTTTGCCGATGGGGCCACTATAACCATCGAGCCTTGGCGAGCTGCTGCTTTCCCCGTGATCAAAGATTTGGTCGTTGATCGCTCTGCTTTCGACCGCATTATTCAGGCCGGCGGCTATGCTTCGGTAAACTCCGGTTCCGCCCCCGATGCCAACTCGATGTTAGTCTCGCAGGAACTGGCATCCGAAGCCTTTGATGCAGCGGCCTGTATAGGCTGCGGGGCTTGTGTTGCCTCTTGCAAGAATGCCTCGGCAATGCTTTTTGTCAGCGCCAAGGTCAAACACCTCAATATTCTACCCCAAGGCCAACCCGAACGTCACAAGCGCACGGCCGCCATGGTCGAAGCGATGCAACAAGAGGGTTTTGGCAACTGCACCAACGAATACGAATGCGAAGCCGTCTGCCCTAAGGAAATTGCCGTTGAGCATATCTCCTTTCTCAACCGCGAATATCTCAAGGCTAAGGTGGCAGGTAAATAGCCACCATTTCGTTCGTTTCGTTATAGTGCGCGAAGCTCCGAAATAAAAAACGGGCCTCACCTGAAAAAGTGAGGCCCGTTTTTTATTTCTATTTTGGTGCTAATGCTTACGCAGCGGCGTAGACACTTACCCGCTTGCGCTTTTTGCCAAAGTTTTCAAACTTCACTTGGCCATCAATGGTGGCGAAGAGCGTATCATCGCCACCCTTCATAACATTAGTACCTGGATGGATCCGCGTCCCACGCTGGCGCACAATAATCGTGCCGGCGTTGACCTTCTCGCCGCCAAAGCGCTTAACGCCCAATCGCTGAGCATTGCTGTCGCGATTGTTCTTAGAACTGCCGACGCCCTTTTTATGAGCCATGGTATTTAGTCCTTTCGCGCTTAGTTCGGGAGAACGATGTTCTCGACCTGAATCTCAGTATAGTCCTGACGATGGCCGGTGCGCCTACGGTATTTTTTGCGCTTCTTCTTTTTGAAGACAACGATCTTGTCGCCACGACCGTGGCCAACGACGGTCGCCGAAACGCTAGCACCTTCTAAAGTGGGGCTGCCCACCTTGGTCTCACCTTCACCGGAGACCATCAACACATCGGTAAACTCCTGCGTGCTGCCCTCTTCGACCTGTAACCGAGGCACGCGCAGACGCTGACCTTTGTCGACCTTAACCTGATGACCGGCAATATTGACAACTGCGTACATAACTTGAACTCCTAAAACGATTTCTCATTTAGCAAAGAAGGCAAAATATAAGGGTCAGCGTCTCGTCTGTCAAACCCTGAATTCGGCTGTTACATCCAAACTGCGCTTGGTCGAGAAGAAGCGATAATCCTGCGGCCCCAAAGTGGTATCGGTTTCCACCTTAACACGGGCTTTGGTCGCTTTACGCAGTGATTTAAGCCGCTCTTCCCGATTTGCCAATATATAGGTGGCTACATCCGGATGGACTTTTAGTACATAGCGTTTCTCGCGGGTAGCGGCGTACGATCTTTGCAGCCAGCGTTCGATTCTGGTCAGCGTCGTATCCGGTCCCAAAATCCGCCCGGTTCCATTGCAGATTGGACAGGGTTCGCTATGGTCGTGCAATAAATTCGGGCGTACGCGCTGACGGGTCATTTCGACTAGGCCAAATTCACTGACATGGGCACTAATAGACACCTTGGCCCGGTCTTTTTTAAATTCATCGATCAAACGCTCAATGATCTTTCTGCGATTTCGCTCCTCGTTCATATCGATAAAATCGATTACGATGATCCCGCCAACATCGCGCAACTTGAGTTGTCGAGCAATCTCGCGGGCGGCTTCCAAGTTGGTATTGAGGTTATTCTCCTCTTGATCGTCCGAACCGACATAGCGCGCTGAGTTCACATCAATAAAGGTGCCGGCCTCGGCATAATCAATAACTAAAGCCCCACCACGACGCATCCACACCGTGCGATTGGCCGCCTTTTCAATCTCTTCTTCGATCTTGAAAGCGTCAAAAATAGGGCGTCGGTCCTTATGATACTCAACTCTTTTTCTCAGTTCGGGCGAGACCTGGCGCAAATAGGATGTAATCTCTTTATATAGCTCTTTATCGTCGACGACCAGCCGATCGACATTGTCCGTAAACAAGTCGCGTATAATACTGGACGTCATGCCCATCTCTTTGTGCGCTTGCGCAGGAGACGTGGCTTTTTTGCTCACCTTAATCAAGCGTTCGTAGTTTCTCACCAATTGTCTCATATCGCGTTTGAACTCGCGATCACTTTGGTTTTTCCCCTCTGTTCGCACAATCACCGAGTAGCCACTAGGTTTGATTTTTGTGACGAGATCGCGCAATCTCTTGCGTTCACTCCAGCTGGCGATTTTGCGTGACACGCCAACCCAGTTACCGCCTGGCACCAATACCATAAATCGACCGGGAAGCGAAAGCTGAGTCGTAACACGAGCACCTTTGGTGCTAATAGGCTCTTTGGTGACCTGAACCAGCACCTGCTCACCCTTTCTTATCAGGCTTTGAATATTGGGGAAACTGCGATGACGGGAACGACGGCCACCACGTGAGCCATCGGAATCGGAATTTTCAGCCTCGACCATATCGCGCACTTGAAGGAATGCAGTCCGCTCATGACCGATTTCTATAAAAGCTGCCTGTAAGCCAGGTAAAACTGCCGTTACAGTACCCTTGTATACATCTCCAACCATCCTCTCGTTCTCTGGTCTTTCAACCCAGATCTCAGAAAGATGGCCATCTTCCAAAATGGCAATCCTAGACTCGTGGATGCCTTGGTTAATAAAAATTTCTGTTCGCATAATGCGATACCTATCTGGTAAGTCATATATTGATGGCCCGATGGCTATATTGCCGGCCACGACTTGGCTTACCTTGCAGGCGCACTTTGATAGGTGAAGGGGCTAGATCTTTTTCAGGGTGGGAAACACAGATGTGAATACTATAAACAAATTCGTCGTCTGAACTCTACCAACTTGGTCAGAAACCTAATTAAGGCCCGTTAGTCACGGTCCCGACACGTTAAGCGAGTCTGGATCCCGACGGCAAATTCAAGGTAGAGCTGTTAACAGACCTGACGAGACTATGCCCCAAACGGGCCTTAATAGTCCTAAGTACGACATCTGCGTGGAATTGCTTCTAAAGGAACTCCGCAGAGTTCTTCGCATATTACAACATCAATAAAAATAGCTAAATACGTCTATTTCCGCTCTGCGGATTCCCGACTGATTAAAACCCTGAAAAAGGGACCCTTGACTAAGTGCGTCCCTTTGTGAAAAACGTGTGAAAAATTTAAATAGTAATACTTCTATTTATAGAAAAGCCAGTAACTTAAGCCCGAATGTCCTTCTATAAACTACTAAAGTGATCCGCCTCAAGCAACCCTTGATCAATTACTTAATTTCTTTATCGACAAGTACCTCTAAATAATGATCTTGATTCCCGAGAACCTCGATCGCCTTTGCCAGCTGTTGGTCGTCTTGTAATTCCTCGAGAAGTTGGACCTTTCTTCCCTTAAAACGCAAGACCAATTCCCGGTGTATCGCATTCCTTATATACGGTTTTAGCTTGTTGCTAAGGGGCTGATTCCATTCTTGCTCAACCGATGCCCGCAACTGCCGAATTGATTCTTGTACTTCCTCGCCCCAACCCATGTCTTCGGCAAAACCCTCAATCTCTTCTATTTGGCTCAGTCCCGTTTTTATTTTCACCTCATCCTCGTCCGTGCTTTGCGCAAAGTCGATAAAGGCATTAATCATTTCATCATCGACCATCAACAATTCTAAATGGTTCTCAACCCAAGTCGAATCGGTTGACACATAATCAATGGCAAAATCAAAAAATAGTCGACGGCGTTCCAAGTTTCGGATATAATCGGGGATAAAGGCCGGTTCAATATTGATATCTGGCTTGATCCCTCCCCCTCCGAAAACTTCACGCCCCTTCTGAGTATGATATGTTCGGTCCATTAGGGTATCGAGCTGCCCTGCTTCTCTGCTCATCTTTGCTTTGCCTGCTAAGTCAGCCGACTCTGAATTTAGATCAAAATGAGCCTGCAATGCAGATAGCGCCCCGTTCACATCACCCGACCTCAGAATAAGGTCCATGACCAAGAGCGGAGGCAATTCTTTATTGCCCAATGGTATATGCTGCACCGCACCTGCGCCACCGCTTTGGTCTCGATGAATACTTCGACCGCTGGGTGAATAATAAAGCGCCGTTGTCAGTTTTAGGGCACTAGATGCCACCTCGTGTAGATCAAATATGGTCTGGACAGATCCCTTGCCAAACGAAGTTGTCCCAATGATCACCCCCCGATCATTGTCCTGAATGGCTCCTGCGACAATTTCAGAGGCACTTGCGCTACCTTCGTCAATCAAAACGACAAGAGGCACCTCCCCTGCTATCGGCCGACGTTGGGACCGTCGAACTTCCTCTCGGCGGCCTTCTCGTTCCTTGATCGAAACAATTACCGCGCCTTTGGGCAGAAACAGATCGGCGACTTGAGTCGCTTGTCGAAGCAAGCCTCCTGGATTTCCTCGTAAGTCCAGTACTAGGGCCCTAACACCAGACAGACTTTTAATCGCTTTTTCTACTTCGGATGTGGTATGTTCAGAGAAACGCGTCTGGCGCATACTAATATAGCCGATCCCACCTTGCAATTTTTCGGCTAAAACAACGCTTTTGATCTTGATAATTTCCCGTTGTATTACAATGGGTTTGGGGGCAGCCCCCAAGCGATGAGCAATCGAAATCTCGACCGAGGTGCCCGGTTCTCCACGCAAGACATTAACCACTTCCTCAAGCTGCATACCGAAGGTGCTTTGGCCCTCGACCTCGACAAGTAAATCACCCGGTTTTAAGCCTATTCTATCCGCTGGGGTTCCTTCTATTGGTGAGATGACTACTGGGTACTGGTCCTTTAAGGCTACAGTAATTCCAAGACCGGCAAACTTACCGGTTGTGTCTTGACGCAGTTGGCGCAGTCCTTCCTCATTGTAGTACTGGCTATAGGAATCGAGTTGGCTGAGCATGCCCTCGATAGCCGCACCCATAATTTCTTCCTGATTGAGATCTGCGTAGTAATTATCGATAATCCGAGAGTAGACTGCGCCAAAACGCTCCCAACTGGCATTGACCTCTGCGTATGGATCTTCCGTCGGCGTTGCACCGACAACCCCACCCCATCCATAAAAGCAAAGCAAAGCAATGCATCCGTATCTCATTATTCGTTCTCCTCCGCGGGAAACCAAGGCCATTGCTTGCGCAGCGCATCCCGGATATTACCCGCCAGCTGTGCTTCTTTTTGACGTGCATCAAAAACCAAAGCCGTATGATCACCCTTGGCTATTTCTCGATAACCTCGAGCAACTTTCTCCTGCAGACTCTCTCCTGCCTGTTCTAATCTGTCAACCACTTCTCCCCTCTTGTCACGTCGAGCCTGGGCAACTTCAAGGGGCAAATCCAGGTAAATCGTCCGATCCGGCATACACCCGATAACGGCGAGCATATTGACTTGCCTAATCGTATCTAAATCTAGACCACGGCCATAGCCTTGATAAGCAAGAGAGGATGCAATATAACGATCACAGATAACAACGTCCCCTCTATCCAAGGCAGGCCGTATTAATTCTTCTACATGCTGAGCGCGACTCGCTGCATAAAGAAAAAGCTCTGCTGTATGTGATATGTCGCCCAAAGCCGGGTCGAGAACAAGATCGCGGATCTTTTCTGCCGCGGGTGTTCCACCAGGCTCTCTTGTCAGAATAAACGGAATCCCGGCATGGCGTAGATAATCCGCCAGCTGATGGCACTGGGTGGTTGTCCCACTGCCATCAATACCTTCAAAAACGATGAAATGACCTTGAGACACTAAGAACAGAAGAGCCCAGAGATCCTAATGATTAGGATTGCTGGACGGAAGCGGGAGGATTGGCAGTAGACTTTAGCCTATTACGGATATGGGCAAGGCGCTCAATAACCGTGTAGTTAGTGGTTACTGCCAATAAAACTAAAACTAAAACCAGCCCTTGGTGACCAAGTAAACTGGCCAGGGCTAAGGCGGCTAGGCGTTCTGGGCGTTGCATAAAACCAACTTTACAATCTTCTCCCAACCCCTCTGCCCTCGCCCTTACATAACTAACCATTAACGAACCAGTAATTGCAAAGAACAGAATCCCGGTCACGACCCACTCATCGCGCCCTATCAAATAAGCGCCGATTCCAAAGTATATGAAAATCTCGGAATATCGATCTGTTGTCGAATCTAACAGCGCGCCGAATTTAGTTTCTTTACGCCCCTCTCGCGCGACTTGCCCATCGAGTATATCGCATAGGCCTGCAACCATCATGATAAGGGCGCCCCAGTGAAGGTAGCCCTTAGCAAAGGCCGCTGTTGCTCCAAGGTTCATAACTAAGCCCATTAGCGTTAGCCAATCGGGTTTGAAACCAAGGCGAATAAATAAGTGGGCCAAGGGTCTCAGGATCGCCAGGAACCACTTTTTTAGATATTTATCTAACACGAAACCCGTTCACTGTGGAAGGAATGATCAATCTGAAATCTCCATACATACACTCGGCAACGCATTCAAAATATACGGTATATCCCCACCCTCTTGCAAGAGATTTTATCGCTTGGTTTTACACATTATCCTTGCCAAGCTTATCCACACATGCCTTTGCTTCTTGCTATCGATTTATCTATTAGCTACTGATATCTATTAGCAAACAATAGATATATAGCAATAATGATCATTAAAAATGTAGGCTCTTTTTCAACATTTATTGTGGAAAAGTATGGGCATAACACTGTTGACAACTAATGGAATAAACCAAGAGTCGTAGAAAAACCATTTTTCTCTATTCTCCATTTAAGATCTATCAAATCTGCGACTGTATCCTCACTCAACGATGTTAGAACCCATCCATGCGGGGACAGATAATCCTGCACTAGCTCAAGCATTTTACCGGGCGCTGCGACTGCCCTTGCGGTAATCAAATCGACTCCTCCCTGTCTCCCTCCCCAGTCTTCTATTCTATCATTAACAACTTCGATGCGCTCGAGCCCTACGGATCTTATTATTTCTTTTAAAAAGTTCGCACGCTTTCTCCTGCTTTCAACAAGTATGAAATAGGAATCGGGCAGGGCGATCTTTAAAGGTATCGCCGGGAAGCCCGCCCCAGATCCAAGATCGAGGATCACACGATTTGGCAAACTCGAGACCATGGGGACCATCATTAACGCCTGCCCTAAGTGTTTAGTAGCGATAGAGGATAAATCTCTTTGGGAAATGAGGTTGATCCGATTAGACCATTTGCTTAGCGCTACTAGGTATAATTCTAACTTTGACCAAGCCTCTCTACCGAGAAAGACTGCCCCCATCTCCAACTGGAGTTTTTTGAAATCGTCTTGCAATGCCGACGGGATCATCATATCAATGTTTCACGTGGAACATTATTTTCGACTTGAAAATGTTTCACGTGGAACATTATTTCCCAATACAGAATTCAGAGAAGATCGAATCAAGAACATCCTCGTCTGTGTTTTCACCAAGCATTTCACCAAGACTCGATAGAGCCTCTCGAAGTTCAAAGACCACGCATTCATCTGGTTGCCCGGATACAAGGAGCTCTATTGCGGCAGTCGCTGATTTGACTACGCGAAAAAGACAGTCCTGGTGACGTTGTCGAGAAATCCCGATGCCGTCTACATCTTTCGACAGAGGTCTGCGGCGAGATGTTTCTCTCTTTAAATCATCGATCCCTAACTCCGTAAGTGCTGAAATTTCAACGACTGACGAGCTTTGTTTTTCGAACTTTGTTCGATCAAAAAGAGGGGCCAAATCGAGCTTGTTAAAAATGAAAATAGATTTCTCAAATGGAAGAAGGTCCAATACCACTTGGTCATCGTCGCACCAAGGCGCCGAACTATCGAAAATCGCAAATACTATATCTGCTTCCTGAGCAATCCTAGCAGCGCGCTTGATACCCTCAATCTCTATGGGATCGTCCGTTTGGCGAACTCCAGCCGTATCAACAAGCCGAACGGTATCACCAGACCAGATGGTCCGGCCTTCCACTAAATCCCGTGTCGTTCCGGGTATGGGGGTGACAATCGCTCGGTCTTCACCCAGAAGAGTATTGAGCAAGGTAGACTTACCAACATTAGGTCGCCCCAAAAGCGCAATAAGGTAGCCTTCTTGCCGGCGTTTCGTTCCTTCGAATGTCTCGGCCAATCGACTCGACAAATCTACAACTTCCCGCAACGAGTCTTGTATGGCCTGTCGGCCAAAATCGTCAATGTCTTCTTCGGAGAAATCAAGACCTATTTCAAGCAGAGACAGGCCCCTAACAACCTGTTTTTTAAGTGCCCTAACCATTTCTGAAAGACGACCACCTGCCTGGCCATAGGCGTTTTCAAGCGAGGCTTTAGATGAAGCCCGGATAAGATCGATTACAGCTTCTGCTTCTATTAAGTCTAATCGACCGTTCAGATAGGCCCGCCGTGTAAACTCTCCGGGCTCTGCACTCGTCGCGCCGAGTCGGAGAGCTTCTCCAACAACAGACTCCAATATCAACATGCTGCCATGACAGCTAATTTCTACCGTATCTTCGCCTGTATAGGAATGAGGAGCTATGAAAAACCATGCAACACCTGTATCGATGGATTGGCCTCCTGCCCAGATCTGTCCATATTCGACATGCCGGACCCGTTGACCCAGAGGCGGTTGGGAACGGAACATCTGCTGACTGATAGGTAGGGCCTTAGGACCACTTAGACGCACGATCCCGATCCCGCCCTCCCCTTTTGGCGTAGAGATGGCGACAATCGTATCGGTCTGTATCACAGGTTAGCTCCGGGAGGAACTGGGGAGTTAAGCAGCAGCATCCTTCTTAAAATAGTTGACTAGCAGCTGTTGGCCGATCGTCAAGACATTGAAGATTGTCCAGTAGAGGACTAGCCCAGATGACATGCTCCAGAAGATGAAGATCATCATTACCGGCATCATATAAACAAGCATCGCCTGCTTGGGATCCTTCATCGTCATCTTCTGCTGAACGAACATAGAGACCGACATTAATAGAGGAAGGACATGGAGTCCAAAGCCTGCGATAAACAGTTCATCAGGTAGGGAAAGATCTTGTATCCAGAGGGTGAAGGGCGCCTGGCGAAGCTCTATGGTCTTGCCAAAGAGATTATAAAGCGACATGAAAATGGGCATCTGCAACAGCAAAGGAAGACAGCCCCCCAAGGGGTTAACCCCTTCTTCCTTATAGAGATTCATTGTCTCACGACTAAGCCGCTGGTTGTCGTTTTTATACTTCTCGCGCAACGCCGTGATTTTAGGCTGGAGCTCCTGCATTCTCGCAGCCGACTCGTAGGTTTTATGAGTCAACGGATAAACGATGATTTTAATTACTAGGGCAAAGAGAATGATCAGCCAACCATAATTGGGGATATACTGATGGGCTGCAATAAGGAGAATTAGGAGAAACCGACTAACCTGGCTAACGATAGGCCAGCCAAAATCTATAGTTTGCTCAAGTTCAGCGTTATAGTCAATAAGCTCATCGTAGTCTAGAGGCCCAAGATAGACTGTGCTTTTCCAGGACCCAGATCGTTCGAGTCGCCGGCCAATTTGAATCGAATAGTCCGGCAGAAGCCGAGTTC
>LWDU01036210.1_pt1 | contig 44188 bp, 30 predicted proteins | sample 727161 | NCBI WGS metagenome assembly LWDU01 (sample SAMN04566230, study PRJNA314399) | hydrothermal vent metagenome | isolation source: deep sea hydrothermal plume seawater | place: Mexico: Gulf of California, Guaymas Basin | collected 2004-07-11
TCGGATCAGGCGGGCAGAGTCATCAGCGTCGAAGTGGATCGCAACATGTTTGCGCTGGCGACAGCAGCAACCGAACACTGCGAAAACGTCACGTTGATTCATCGCGACATTCTGAAAAACAAAAACACTCTCGCTCCGGAAATCACGGACCTGCTGCATGGCGCGCTTGCAGCTCGGCCAGGCAGCAACCTGAAGCTGGTGGCGAATCTGCCGTACAGCGTGGCGACACCTGTCATTTCGAATCTTGTTGCGTCCGACCTGCCGTGGCAAAGGATGGTGTGCACCATCCAGCTTGAACTTGGTGAGAAGATGATCGCTGAACCGGGCACATCCAGCTATGGGTCACTGTCCGTGTGGCTGCAGTCGCAGTGCAGCGTGCGAATCATTCGCCGCCTTGGCCCGAAGGTCTTCTGGCCCCGCCCCAAAGTCAATTCTGCCATCGTCAGTCTCTGGCGACATGATGGACGCGGCGACAGGATTGTGGACAAGAAGTTTTTTCTGGATTTTCTGCGGCGGCTTTTTCATCACCGCCGGAAACTTACAGCAAACAACTGAGTAAGCCGGAAGTAGACGCCATTCTTGAAGAACGGGGACACGACCGTGAAACACGAGCCGAAACGCTGGATGTGCCCACGCTGGTGAAGCTCGGAAACAAATTCTGTGAGGCTGTGCGAGACGCCGAGGCAGAATAGGGCAGTTCACCTATTCTCGTGAACCGTTCTGGCTCGTGGGCATGCCATTTTCTCAGGCTGGAACGCGTCTTTCGCGGCCACGAGTCAGCGTAATACGCTGTAGAAGGAAAGAATTTATGCACGATCGTATCGCCTACAAAGGACTGACTTTCGACGACGTTTTGCTGGAACCGGGCTACAGCGAGGTAGTGCCGTCAGACGTCGCGCTGGATTCCATGCTCACACGGAACATTCCGTTGAGTGTGCCGCTTGTCAGCAGCCCGATGGACACCGTGACCGAAAGCAACATGGCCATCGCGATGGCTCAGCTGGGCGGAATCGGCATCATTCACAAGAACATGAGCATCGACCAGCAGGCTTTGCAGGTCGACAGTGTTAAGCGCAGTGAGCACGGCGTCATTGTTGACCCGGTCACACTGCCACCGGAAACCAGTGCCGGTGAAGCCTCACGGATCATGGACGAACGCAACATTAGCGGCGTTCCCATCACTGTCGATGGCAAATTGGTTGGCATCCTGACGCGCCGCGATCTCCGCTTTCTGGAGAACAAGGAACGGCCGGTTTCCGAGATCATGACGAAGGACAACCTTGTCACGGCCAGGGAGAACACCGACCTTGAGGAAGCAGGACGCATTCTGCTGGAAAACAAGGTCGAGAAACTGCTGCTGGTGGACGATCAATATCAACTGAGAGGCTTGATCACGATCAAGGATATCGACAAGAACCTGCAGTTTCCGCAGGCGTCGAAGGATCCTCGCGGCAGATTGCGCGTTGGTGCGGCTGTGGGGATGTACGATCTGGAACGAGTTGCTCAGTTGGTCGAGAAGGGTGTCGATGTTCTTGTGGTGGACAGTGCTCATGGGCACTCACGCAACGTTATCGAGACTATTCGGGCCATTAAAGATAAATTTGATATCGATGTGATTGCTGGCAATATTGCGACGGCGGAAGGTGCAAAAGCTCTGGCGGATGCCGGAGCAGATGCGGTGAAAGTGGGTATCGGACCGGGATCGATCTGCACAACTCGGATCATTTCCGGCATCGGCGTGCCACAATTGACAGCCATTTCCAATGCCGCACGGGGACTGGAAGGGACGGACGTCCCCATTATTGCTGACGGTGGCATCAGATACAGCGGAGACATTACAAAAGCTCTTGCCGCCGGAGCATGGACCGCAATGGTGGGTGGTTTGCTGGCAGGGGTGGATGAAAGTCCTGGTGAGATGATTCTTTACCAGGGGCGAAGCTTTAAGCGGTACCGAGGAATGGGATCGCTGGGAGCCATGGTGAAGGGCAGCAGTGAGCGATATCGGCAAGGCAACGCTGACAGCGGGGACGGCTCAAAGCTGGTTCCGGAAGGTGTGGAAGGTCGAGTTGCTTACAAGGGCGCACTGCAACCAGTTGTGTATCAGTTGACTGGCGGCCTGCGGTCAGGAATGGGATACGTAGGCGTCGGGTCGATTAAGGATCTCCGCACGAAGTCTCGGTTCATCGAGATTTCTGCGGCATCGGTTAGGGAAAACCATCCTCATGACATCGCAATTACTCAGGAATCACCGAACTACTCGGTGGAACATTCCGGCGACAATCAATCGTAAGCGTCACCACGGCATGACAATGCCGACGGGGATTCTTTGCCTGACGATCTGTGGTACGTTTGTGATCGGTCCCGCGACCGCTCAGCAGGGTTCTGCGCCTGTGCAGAAGCGGGCTTCCACTGTCGCCACGAATCCCGCTGAGGCTGAGTTTGTCAACAAACTCATCGCGCAGAACACGGGCGTGAAATCTGCGGGGCCGACGACACCGGTCCCCGCTGTTCCCACGCCGAAATCGAGCCAGGCGCTCGCGCGGAGTCGTGCTCTGCTGAATAATCTGAGGAATTCGCGCAACGCAGCAACAATACCAACGCCGGCCACAGCAACTCCGGAATTGCAGGCCAACGGCATCCTGCTGACGGCGGAGGAAGACAATGCTGCTGGAGTGGCCTCGTTCTCAAATATGTCACTGGTGTTCGATGAAGGCCAGGCTGGTGCCCCGACACCGCTGACCGATTCTCCGCGATCGATTTCTGAGGACGACCTCAGTGTGGCTGATGTCGGTGACGGTTCTCATACCTATGCCGTACCGCAGCACTTCTCGTTTAACTCAGGAAAACAAAAGAGACAATTCGCGCACGCGGCGGCTTCCAAACAGCGGAAGCAACGTCGAAAATCGCGAAGCTTCCATGACAGGATCACGCACTGGACGGCCGGAATGATCGAATTCTATGACCCGGACTTCGAAGAACCGTACGACACCGACGACTACGAAATGAAAATTCTTCTTGTCTCCGGAGAAGAAGAAACATCTGTCAAAGTCACTGATGAGCAGTCACAGGGCACGGGACTGCTGTCCCGCAAAATCTCCGACATAAAACCATCGCTGGACTACGCATGGGGCGAATACACAGACGCACAACTGCCGGACGATTTCCATAAGCGGATGGACCACGGCACGTACGTCGAAACACTTGCTCCGCGGACTGTACTGCAGTGGGCACCGTCGAATCTATGGTATCACCCGCTGTACTTTGAAGACCCCGGTCTGGAACGCTACGGACATACAAGGCATCCGTTGATTCAACCATTCGCGTCCACCGGCCGATTCTTCGGACAGGTCGCCGGCCTGCCATATCAGGTGGCGCTGCATCCGTGGAAATCCCGCGAGTACGCCCTGGGTTATTATCAGCCTGGCGAATGGGCGCCAAAGAAAAGATACCAGATCCCCTTCAACGAAGAAGCCGCCGCGTCGGAGTTCCTCTGGATCACCGCACTTATCCTGCTGATCCCGTAATGCGGGACGGCCCGCAAGCCGATGCGAGCTGACGCTCGGAAGATGCTGGCCCACTTCCGTTGGTCGCTGAGGGAGTGATCAGTTTAACCCGTGGTCGAAGACCAGGATTTGATCTACCATTGAACGGACAACCTGGTCTTCGACCACGGGTTAAACTGAACGTGCGAACTACTTCCTGACGAACCAGATGTTGCGATAGACAACCGGGTTTCCGTGACCCTGCAGGTATAACAGGCCCGGACCTTCTTCTTCAGGCAGCTTTCCAGGAGTGCCGTGAGGCAGTTCCTGGTCATCGTGAATGGTGATGCCGTTGTGCTTGATTGTCGTCCTTGCATTGGCCACCTTCTTACCGTCTTCATATTTAGCGGCGGTGAAATCGATGTCGTAGGTTTGCCAGGTCAGCGGTGGAAAGCAGGCGTTGACCGCTGGTTCCGCGATTGAATAAATGCCTCCGCATTCATTGTTCTTTCCTTCCAGACCAAACGAATCCAGAACCTGGCATTCGTACCGTCCCTGCAGATAAACACCGCTGTTGCCGCGGGCCTGCCCGCGAGCGTGAGGCTTGAACGGCGTACGAAATTCCAGATGCATCGAATGGTCACCGAACGTTTGTTTGCTTTCGCAATTGGCCGCCAGAAGATTGTCCATCACGATTTCGCCACGTTCAAAGTTTTCGGCCGTTGAACCGTCAAACAGCACAACAGCGCCGGCTGGCGGTTTGGCACCAAGAGTAGGACTCTTGCGTTCGACCTTCTTCAACGATCCGACTTCACGACCCTTCTCCGAAAAAATCTGAGCAGAACCGCGCGCGATGATGGCATGGCCGATTTCTTCCGCCACGATTTTTGTCACTCCGTCGACCGTTTCCCCGGACGCTGTAAATTTCTTCTCGCCACCCCAGCCGTCACCCGGCAGGCCGCCGGGATAACATGCTGCATCAAACTTGTGATCGCCCAGTGCAATCACCTGCAGGCCGAATTTTTTCTGGTCTCCATCCGGGCCCAGCCTGCCGCTGTATTCTCCCTGGACCAAATAGTCTGCTCCGGCGTCTGCCGGGGCCAGGAATGTGTTTTCTTCATTGTCGTCCGCCCGTAGGCACGGGCACACAAATGCAATCAATAGAACGCAGGTGAACAGGCGGGGCATATCGATGGTACTCCAGGAAGGTTCGTGGCGGGGCGAGGAAGGAATTTGCGGCTGCAATACGTATGAAAACCACCGGTTGGCTGTATCCTCACGACGGACTGAGACACCGCTGACACAACGATTATGACAAATCATGACCCCCAGTCCAGCAATTCTCCCCGACTGGACATTCGCGCCTCGAAGCTACGGTGCCAGCCAGTCTGCAGTGGAAACTGCACTGTCTTCATACGTGAAGCGTGCTCGCAGATTGCCGTCCGGTTGCAGCAGCAACCAGTCCGCCGTTCCGACTTCACAGGAAATCACAGCGAAGTTCCCGCGTGCGGCCGACAACTCATTGCGGTCAGGAACTCTTATCCGGACGCCAGTCGGCAGATTGGATTCCGGCATGGGACGAATACTGCCGGGAACGTACGCTGCCAGATAACCTCGCAGACTTGATTCTGCTTCGCCATGCCAGATCCGGTCGGCCACGTCACCGTCTGTATGCACCGTTGCAATTCCCGTCAATTGCAGCTGTACCTGACGAGTCGCGTCGTAGAACAACCAGGAAACATTCGGACTGCTGCGAATGCTCTTGATTTTTGGTGAACGAGCATCGGTGTGGGCGAAGATCCTGTGGGAATGGGCATCTATCTTTCGCAGAACCAGGGTCCGTTGCCGAAGTTCACCGTTAGAGCACGTCGCCAGCGCGGGCAGCCGCCAACCGCACGATTTGTCATGAACGGCAGCCTGCAGCAAACGCCAGCAATCGGCTTCAATACCGTGAAGATCGGTAAGGTCTCTGAAGTGATCGGATGTCGTTGTGTCAGCCATATTAGAAATCTGCTCCTGTTGTGCCAGATGTTGGCTGACCCCTTTCCCACCGCATTAAGCATCCTGATCGGAATCTTCAAAGGACAGGGACTTCAGATACTCGATTGCCTCGTCCAACTCACAGACACGTCTTCCCGGGACTCTGCCATCACTGTCACATTTCGCCAACACCTTCAAATCTTCTCCGTCTTCGTGTTGTGACAATCTTCGACGTGCGCGGACGCCAATTGTGCCATCGTACAGGCGGTGCTGCGTTGGCAGATTTTCCACGAACCACATTGTCCGCTCCCACACAATGCCATCGAGCGCTTTAAGTGTTGCCGTTTCCGCATCATACGGATCGATGCCTTTGCCAACGTCGTGCAGCAGGGCGGCCGTGACGAATTCTTCGTCCCACGGACGGGCATCTCTGGCAAGTTCGAAAACCTGCAGGCTGTGATACAGCAGATCGCCTTCCGGATGTGTATCGCGATTCAGCCGGACCCGATCCAGCGGTTCCAGCAACAAAGAATACTGGTCGAACCGGGAGCCCGAAATGGATGCGGTGTGTTCCGTCATGTCGTCAACGGCATCCACAGGCACGGTCGTCGACACCAGTTGCTGCAGTGCCATGCGGATTTCCATGTCGGTCGGGACGGAATCCGGGGCAACAAAGCTGCGTGTGATGGCGCGTGTCGCGCGCCATTTGGCCGCCCGAAAGCTGGTCTCACGTCGCGAGTGCAACAGCTGTGCTGCGTCGAAGCAAATTCTTCGGCGAAGTTTGTCCGAGTTCATGACGGTCATCCAACCTGACAGCTGGCTGTCGCACTCTATAACGAATTGTCGGTAGCCAATCTGCCCTACTGCACAAACTGGAATTCCGGCAACATAACCAGCAGCCACAAAAGATCCTGTACCGACTCGGCCGTTGGTGACTGGCCCAGTATCGATTCAGCAAGACGCTGTTCCTTTGCCGAAGGTTCACGCACGATCGCTCGTCGAAACAATATTCGAACAAATGACTTCGAATCACTCAACTGCGGCAGCAACTTCTGAGCAGACGTGGCCAGCATGTTGTCCAGCAGTTCTCCGTTGGCCAGGTCGATCGCCTGTAGTGTTGACATCGATGCCGGGCGGGTCGTCACGACCTGCTCGCGATTGGGACGACCGAGCGATCGCATTAACATGTTGCTTCTTAACAACGCCGCCCGCGCTCCGCGGCGGACGGTGTTTGTCGCGGACGCCAATTCGGCTTTGATCGCCGCGTCACTGCCAGCGGACCACGTGTTTTGTGGCTGAACCGGCACAGCCGCTTCCCAGGGCACTGCATCTGTCTTCTGAGGATTGGGGACTTCACGGCTGGCCTGCCATGTTTCGTCGGTCGCGACCCGCACGTGTTTGCCGTCGGCAACCGTGAGTACGATCTCAGCGTACAGTCCGGCGGGATTGGGAGCGTTTCCGGCATTGCGGCCCACGATCAGGATATCGTTTTCGCCTTTCTTCAAATGACGCGACAGATCCAGCACCTCGATGCTGGTCCAGTCTTTGTCGGCACCAACCTGCTTCCGATTAACCCAGACGGTGTACTCGTTGTCGCAGGTAATCACCATCATTGCCCCGCGCGGCTTCTTCATAAACGTCAACTGTTTGCGGAACGCGGCCTGCTCTCCCTGCGGTGACGAAGCGGTGTTTGCATAAGTCCAGATCCACTGGCCGCTCAATTTGATGTCGGAAACATCATCTCCATAGTACAGATCTGCGGGCAGAGTCGCGTTGATGGACGTTGGCGACGTCGCTGCCAGAGACCACACACCGTCCATCAACTGTTCTGCCGTCAGATGCCGAGCCACCGGGCCGCGAAAACTGAACTCCTCGGACGTCGCAGAATCCTGAGCCGGCGCGGACTGTGACTGGTATGCCTGAGACGTTGCGATCAGCCGCAGCACTTTTTTAAGATCGTATTTGTGTTCGACAAGATCGTTGGCCAGAAAATCCAGCAGATCTGCATTCCACGGTTGGGTATGCATAGCGTCGACAGGATGCACAATGCCATGCCCCATTAATCGATGCCACAGGCGATTGGCGATCGTTCGTGAGAAGCGGCCATTCTTTGGTGACGTCATGACCGCTGCCAGTTGCTGCAGTCGCACAGGTTGTTCCGCCTGGGGGTCAACGTTACCGATTTCCGGGAAAATCCATGCCGCCTGGGCGATACGGCCGACCGGTTTGTCGCACCGATGAATCTGAAGTTCGCGCGTCGAATAGATAGCAGCCAGACCGTAGGCTTCATCCAGTGTCCAGCGATCGATAAAACTGTCGTGACACGAAGCGCACTTCATGTTGATGCCCAGAAAGACCTGTGACACATTCTGTGCGAACTGAACTTCACGCACTTGACTGGCGTTCACGGTCCCTCGCCATTTGATCCCGTTGATGAATCCGTCTGATTCTGCCGTGGGAGCAATCAGCTCTCGCACAAACTGATCGTACGGCGTGTTGTTCACGAGCGCACCGTACAGCCAGCCGGTGATCTGCCTGCGGCCGCCGTCGATGTATCCCGTGCCCACATAGTCGTTGCGCAGCAGGTCATTCCAGAACGTAATCCAGTGTTCGGCGTAGTCTCGATCGCGACTGAGCAGACGATCAATCAATTGACTGCGCCGATCCCGACGAGCGTCGTTCAGAAAGTCATCCTGTTCATCCAGCGACGGAGGCAGCCCAATCAGATCCATGTAAACCCGCCGCAGAAAAACGTCGTCATCAATGGTTTCCGGGGGAGCAATATCCTGCTTGACCCAATAGCTATGCAGAATGCGATCGATGGGGTTTTGCCCGGCGTGAGCGGCTGGAGGCAAAACGACGTCTCGTGGCAGCAGTGGCGGTTCGTAACCTGTTGCCGCGAACCGAAAACCCGGCTCCCACGGCAGTCCGGCAGCGATCCACTGCCGCAGCGTATTAATTTCGTTTGCCGATAACCGTTTGCGATCTTTTGGTGGCATCTGTTCTTCTGCATCGCGGGATCGAATCAGTTCCGTTATCCGTGATTCGTCCGGCTTACCGGTTTCGGCGTACCCCGATTCCAGTAATTGTCGCTGGGTGTTGAACGAAAATCCGCCCTCGGACTTTTCCCCCGTGTGACACTCGGCGCAGTGTTTCTTCAACACTGGGACAACGTCGTGAGCGAAATCGATTTCGTCTGCCTGCGCTGCTGCAGCAGCAGCGACCAGAACCAGGACCAACATTAAGCATCGGAGCATCGCGGAATATCCAGAGACACGTATCGGTAACGATGCAATTGTCGCGGCTGAGCATACATCCGCAAGCGGGCACGGCTAACAATGTCACGAAGGACACTGGATGCAGAAAACGCACGGCCTTCTTGTTTAACCGCGTGGGCAACGCCCCGCGAATCAAGCGTATTGAACCGTCGCCGTGGGCCACGCTGAATCCTCCACAGCATCGTCGAGAACGTCCTCAGTGCCCAATCAGAAGGCAGGGGGTCTGGTCCTGCCGGAGCTACGCCAGTTCGAGATTCCGGGTACGGTTGTTCAATTGGATTCGGTCCGCACAGCGGACCCTACGCGCCTATTCAGAAATCTGTGGGCGGACACCGGCAGCACGAACAACTTATGGCCGCTGGTTTTTCTCACAGTCGGCGTCCATCGGCACGGCCTTGCCGACGATGTCAACCGGATGAGTAAACAGATAACGCCAGACGTCTTCGTGCATGTAAGCATTGGTCTTCTCATTCCTGTAGGCCCGACTGCCGGGCTGAACAGAACTGTGAGCTCGACGAGCGTCACCGCCGACGTCGAAATCGGTGATCAGACGCCGCGTATTCCCAAACGGTGCTTTGCTGTTGTCCACGTTAACGATGGGGCCAAATTTGTGCAGGCCCAGAAGTTCCCAGCTGCGGCAGTAATGATCCGCCGTCCAGCCGCCATCCAGAACATGAGAGAATCCGAAGTAGCGGTTCTCCGGAGTCGCCGACGGCAGCGCCTGCCATGACTGCAGTTGATCACGTGGGCCGCAGAACGCGACCACTCGGCTGACCTTCTGGTGCTTGGCAAATCGAGCGGCAGTCGTCGAACCGTGTGAGCTGCCCGATACGATGATGTTGTCCCAGCGGAGCCCCTTGTTGTCGGCGGTCAGGAATTGGCCCCAATCGCCCGCCGGATTCTCTTTCTCGAGCCACTTCACAAACTGAAACGACCGCTCCATCATGCCATCCGGTTTCGGAATTTCGACATCGTCGCTGAAGTCTTCGCCGGTGGCGGCTTCCAGCCGGATGTTGCCACGGCAGTGTTCGCCCACAGGGGTTTCACGGCAGCAAATGGAAAACCAGCGGTTGGCGTAGTGCGGACGGATGACGTGGATTCCGTAGCTGTTGATGCGATCGAACAGTTGTTCGTTGTGCGACATCAACCAGATGACCAGTTTTCCCCGTGGTGCCACTTGTGTGTCCACAGCGGCATGCTGCACGTCGGCTGGTTTTCCGTCTTTTGTTTCGATCAGGAATCCAATTTCTGCGTGCGGTTTAACTCGCGAATCAATTTCGCTGGCACGCGCTGTGAGTTTGTAGTGCTGCGGTTTCGAGTCCGCGTGCAACGCGACACGAGTAACCGGCGTCTGAACACGGATGAACTGCACAGCATCGGCGATGACGTATTTCCCTTCGGTGCCATCGGTCGAAATTCTTACCCAACCCTGTTTGCCAGCTTCGAAATGGAACTGACCCAGGGAGCGAAACAGGCGATCGTGTTTTGGAATATCCTGCTGATTGATGCGAACTTTTTTTTCACCGCCGGCATGATGAATGGTGACGGGCGTGTTCGTCGACCGGCGCACGTTATAGCAATGCGACAGGCGCACTTCGTAGGTACCGGCATTGGGCAGATCGGGAGTAAATGTGACCGAGCTTTCGCCCTTTCCTGATTTCAGATCGTGCAGATATCCAAGCCCGACGTACGGCGGCGTGTGTGTCGAATACTGCCACTTGCCGACCAAGGTCGCATCGGTTTCGTCGACGATGATGCCCGGAAGGCGTGTCTTGTCGTTCACTACAAACGGAACCAATTCCGGCTTGTCGACTTCGCCAGGATCGTGCGTATTCGGCAGGGCCGCCGGGTGTGGCTTGAGATCCGGCTTTGCTTCCAGGGCTTGGGCCGCTGTTGAAACGATCAATACGCCGGCCAGCACCGCGATCACTCGTGGCTGCAGCATCAGTGCCAGAAACAACTTGCATCCGGTCGGTCTAAACATCACGAATCTTTCCTTGTGCTTTCCTTATGCCCGCGGCGCAACCCAACGGCATTCGACGCGATGCTGATTACCGCAGGCCCGTACGAACCAGCTTGCCGTTGGTGGACAGGATCTGTGAATTAGTCAGTGAGTTGCCAAAACGTTCAAAATCCTTGAATGTCCAGACGACGCGTTTTTGGCGATCCACTTCGATCAACTGAGGATTCTCAGGACCGGCGTGGCAGTTGCCGATAAGGATATTTCCGCCGGGCAAGACCTGCAGCGACGTCACCCACGCCAGCTGAATGTCAGGCAGGTCGTTCTGGTGAATACTCCAGACATCCTGACCGGCTGGCGTGACTTCAATAATTCCGTGACCGTTGCCAGTGCTGATCAGCGTGTTGCCGTTCTTCAATCGCACTGCACTAAAGCACTGATTGCCGAAGGCTTCCACACCGTGGCCATTGGCACGTTCACGCCCAAACAGAGGCACGCGGTACTCCCAGACCACTTTGCCCGTCGGGTTGTATTCCCTGACCACGCCATCTCCTTCGTGACAGGCCAGGTAGTTTCCGGTTGACAGTTTGCGAACCAGACGAGTGTCGCGGTGTGGGTGCGGGTGTTCCACTTTCAGCGGAATCCTGGTGGCGATGTTGCCATCCGCGTCCACTTCCAGAATCCGTGAACGACCGGATTCGACGACCATCGTGTTGCCATTTTCCAGGCGTTGAAAGGCGTGGATTTCGATGCGACGGCCCTTGTTGCCTGGTGCCGTCTTCGCTTCGTATTCCCACACGACGTCGTCGGTTTTGGGATTCACTTCCAGCACATGAGTCCACGTGTCCTGGAACAAAACGTTACCGTTGGGCAGCACATGCAGATCGTGCAACGGTCCGATCTTCCGTTCCCATTCAATTCTGCCGTCTTCGCCGATGATCGCAATTCGCTTCTGTGACGAATCCGCCGCAATAAAACGCCGAGTCGGCGTGTCTGCTGCCACTACCGAGCTGACAATTTCTGTCATCGGCGAAGCTGTCAGAAGAACCAGGAGTGCAATCCGCATAACGATCTTTTCAGACATAGGTGTAGATGTGTTGGAACATGGCTCAACAACGAACTTTCGATCTCATTCTTACATGTTGGGAATTATAGACAAGTGTCGCCGTTTGGGAGGAAAGACAGCGTCAGCGGTTTTGTCTACACATGGCCGCAACGAGGCGGAGCTGTTATCTGGCAGGTGTCCGCTTCAACAGCGGTCGCAGCCAGAGTGCCCAGTCGGCACCGGGAATAATTCCAGTTGCTGGACGCCGTCGAGCTTCACGTCGAAGTCGGCGGTGTGCCCTGAACGAATCACCTGTGATTCCCATAGGATTTTGCCGTCACCTTTGATTTCGAATCGCACAGATCCGCCGTGTCCTGACGCGATTCCAACCTTGCCGACGAGTGTCTGCCATTTGTCGTCGAGCTGATACGTGTGGCGGGCGGGCGCGTGGGCGTAGATTCCGGTTTCGTAAATCTGTCCGCTGGATTCCAGCAGCATCGACTCGTCAGGAACGCGATTAAACGTCGGACGCGACCAGCCGACCTTAGCCGACGTCGGTTTGACACTTGTCAGGCTAACCACTTTTAAATTGCCGTCATATTCTGCCGGCGTCTGGGCGGGGGCGGACGATTGCGTCAGGTGCACTGCGATGGCAGCAGCCTTTGCCAACTTAATGCTGGCCGCCAGCGCCTGTGCCCTGTCGTGATCACCGCTGACAAGTGCGGCAATGACCGGTGCAAGTTCCTGTCGTGTCTGAACTGTAGACAGATCCGGCGTTCCATCGGCAGCGACATCGTAGGAGTACCGATACTTCGTCCGCGACATTTGACCACCTGCCGAACCGTTTGCGTGCAGAGGAAACAGACGCAACTGGCCCTGTTTTCCGTGCGCCAACGCGTCTGATCGCAGCGTAAAACGACCATCGGCTGATGGAACGGCGGTCGCCGTTGTCGCGTTATAGTCGCCTCCTCCATCGGGATCGAAATAGGCCACGACCGCATAGATCGGTGGATCGCCACTGACCACGCCGGAAACCTGAATTGCTTTGTCAGCGGCCACAATCGACACGTCTTCAATTGATGCCGGTACCGTCTGCCGTAGTCCCTTAACGGAGCCGGAAAATTGCGGATGCGAAGCGAGTCGAAGAGCATGAGCCAGCGTCAGAAAGCTGCCTCGCCCGTCGCCACGAGTTTCATCGCCATATGTTCGGTTGCCGGATCCCATCAAGGCGGTCCCTCGGACCGATTCGTCCGGCCGTGCCTTGCAGTGAGGCAGCCCCAGAGCGTGGCCCAGTTCGTGTGCAATTCCGCCAATGAAGATCGAATTGTGCTTGCCGAGTGAAATGCGACCGTACTGACCATCGCGGATCATCGGTCTCGTAAGGCTAAGATTGCGTGAGTCAAGTTCCGGCGAATCCAGCTGCCATGCGGTCCCGCTGCGAAAGGAGCCGCCCGCGTAATACGGAGACTTGTGCGTGAACCGAAGTTGATCCTCATCCCACGTCGCAAGGTTACACAGAATCAGAATTGTTTCACGATTCGGTTCGATGCCCGCCTGCTGCAACACCGGCAGACATTCTTTGCGAATCTCGTTGCCAGACTGCACGGCATAATGGTCGGTCGTATGCCGACCGTGCACGGTGTGCAGAACCAACTGTTGCTGGTCGTCATAATTCAACTTGAATGTGCGATCCCCGAAACCATGTCGCTCCATTTCACGCAGATAGAAGTCCCGGATGTGCCCCATTATTCGCGTCAGCCGAGGCTTGTAGTCTTTCGGAAAATCTCTGTCGGAAGGAGTCCAGCAGACCAGGTGCAAAGATCGCCTTTCGAACTTCGGCTGATCAGCATGCCACGTGTCGAGGATTTTCCGAGCGGCAGTTGCCTGGGCCCCGGCATCGGCTGATTCCGCCAGCCGGGCATTCAGCGAAGCCGCGACGATAAGCGGTAGCACAATCAAAACGTATCTCACAATGTAACTCCAGATAGTCAATTTACGGCTGAGGCCCTGGCCAGAACGCAGGCCTTGTCGTCGCACAACAGCAGATGCCAGCCGAATCGGACCAACGGACTCTACACGGTGCCACCCAGAGTTGTCAGCAAGCCCGATCGCCTCATTTGTTTCCGTCGCGAATGATACCTTTTTCACAGAAGGCTCGAATTTTTGACAGAACATTGGCATACTTTTAGTATCGAACAATACACGTCGTCAGTGACCTTTAAGTGCCGTTGCTCAGTTTCCAGGTTTCATTGTAAGGAGAATTCAAATGTCAGTGGTGACTGATTCCGGTACGTTCATTGCTCCCGCCATCCGCCAGACGGGAATTTTGATTGGCGACGAATGGCGACCAGCCGTTAGTGGAAGGACATTTCAGACAATCAATCCGGCCACTGAAGAAGTCATCTGCGAAGTGGCGGAAGGTGATGAGGAGGACGTCGATCTTGCTGCACATGCCGCGCGAGCAGCATTCGAATCCGGTCCATGGTCAAAGATGGATGCTCGTGATCGAGGTCGCCTGCTGCTGAAACTGGCTGACCTGATGGAAGAAAATCTGGACGAACTGGCGGCTTTGGAAACGCTGGACAACGGCAAACCCATCGGTGACGCCAGAGCTGCGGACCTGCCGCTGGCCATCGACTGCCTGCGATACTACGCCGGCTGGGCGGACAAGATTCACGGGGACACAATTCCGGTCCGCGGCGACTATTTCTGTTACACACGCCGCGAACCGATCGGCGTCTGTGGACAAATCATCCCGTGGAACTTCCCGATCCTGATGACCGCATGGAAGTGGGGTCCGGCTCTGGCAACCGGCAATACGATCGTCATGAAACCTGCCGAGCAAACACCATTGACGTGTTTGCGTCTGGGTGAACTGGCATTGGAGGCGGGATTTCCGCCGGGCGTTATCAATATCGTGCCTGGCTACGGACCGACCGCTGGCGCGGCGATGGTGAAGCATCCGTTGATCGACAAAATTGCGTTCACGGGATCCGGAGAAACAGCTCAGCGAATCATGGTCGACGCCGCCTCGACGTTGAAGCGACTTACATTCGAACTCGGTGGTAAGTCTCCGAACATTGTCTTCGCGGATGCTGATCTGGATGCTGCCGTAGCCGGAGCCGAGTTCGGATTGTTTTTCAACCAGGGGCAATGTTGTTGTGCCGGCAGTCGGCTGTTCGTCGAAGACGCCATTCACGAGGAATTTGTGGAACGCATTGTTGCCCAGGCCAGTCAGCGAGTGCTCGGCAATCCCTTTGACAGCGAAACGACTCAGGGACCACAGGTCGATCAGGATCAATTCGACAAGATCATGCGTTTCATCGACAGCGGCTCCCGAGAAGGTGCCACCTGCGCCACTGGCGGACAACGAGTCGGCAATCGTGGGTTCTTTATCGAACCGACCGTTTTCACTAATGTCACTGATAAAATGGAGATTGCTCGGGAAGAAATCTTCGGGCCAGTGCTGAGCGTCCTGAAGTTCAGCGACATCAACGAAGTGATCAGCCGTGCCAACGACACGACCTTCGGGCTGGCGGCCGCCGTCTGGACCAGCGACGTGCATAAAGCTCACAAACTTGCTGCCGGTGTGCGAGCCGGTACTGTCTGGATCAACTGTTACAATGTGTTCGACGCGGCAGCCCCATTCGGCGGTTTCAAAATGAGCGGCATGGGCCGTGAACTTGGCGAAGCCGGTCTGCACAACTACACCGAACTGAAGACTGTCACGATGAGTCTCGGTGGATAGCCGCGTGGTGCACCTGGTCCCCGGTGGAGACACCGGGGGCTGAATCAATTGGTGACTATCTGCGGATCGGCCGTACGTTGTCTGCCGAGCGTGTCTGCACTTCCTCTGACCAGGAACGGATGGCTGACGTCATGCGCTGACGATCCAGTTCATCCGGTTCGCATTCCAGCAGAGCGCGTTGCAGCGTGCGAATGGCCTCTCTGGGCCGCCCGCTGTCGTAGCGGGTCAGTGCCACTTGCATGCGGACGACCGGCAGCTGAGGAACCTTTGTCATGGCGTGAGCCCACAGACTATCTGGATTGCGCCACACGGGCAGGTGCCGGGATGTCGCCATCAGTGCTCCGCAGACTGCTGTCATCCCGATGGCCCATTTCATGCTGCCAGCCAGATATCGCAGAACGTCTTCGCCACGATCCTCAGACACTTCAAACAGTTTTTGCGTTCCGGCAGCAACCAGCCCAAAGATGATGATGCATGGCAGATACAGATAACGGTCGTTCATCATTGTTGTGATTTTGAAGAAGTTCAGCACTGGCAGAAGCAGCACCAGATAGGTGACCGCTGCCCACAGGATGGTGGGCGAATGTCTGCGTAATCGATGGATCAGTGCCCCAACCACCAGCCATCCAGCCGTAGCCAACGCGACCATCTTCCAAATGCCGGTTGTCGGTGGATCGTACAGCACACACAAATCGGTCGGCCAGAACAACATGCCGATGTAGCGCCACATGATGGTCGTGTCGATCGCCATGATTTGCCAGATGCTGTAATCCAGATGTCCGCGGACACCGCCAAGGATCGAGTGCTGGGCGGCCATGGTCTTGAACAACAGCAATAAACACATCACGCCGGGAATGATCTGGCGAGCGAACGCATCCGCAAATTTCTGTCGGCGGACCCAGATGTCGTACGCCAGCACGATGGCGGGAAGAACAACGGCCAGTGCCTTCGATAATAATGCGGCCGCCAGCCACACGGTGTACCAGGCATCGTTTTTGGGGCTTGTTTCCGGCTTCAACCGGACGATGAGTGCTGACAGCATGAACGAGGCCGACAGCAGTCCCTTTCGTGACGAGATCCACGCCACCGTTTCGATCTGAACGGGATGCACCAGAAACAACGCCGCCGTAACCCACGCGACGAATTGTTTGCCAGTCAGTTGCCGCACCAGAACAAACACCAGCAGCCCGTTGACAACGTGCAGCAGTACATTCGTGGCGTGATACCCGCAGGGATTCATGCCCCATAACGTGTGGTCGACCAGCAGCGACAGAATTGTCAGGGGGGGCCACGTCCCACAAATTGAACGGTGACCAGCTTCTGATCAGGTTGTTGTTCAGGACATAAGCCGGGTCGTCCCAGTTGACGAAGTCAAACCAGACAGACGGCCAGAACGCCACCAGCCCGGCGATCACCAGCGAAGCATAAGCCCACCATGGGGCTCGTTCGGTTTTATTCAACATGGCAGCAACTCATGCAGGACGCCGTCTTCGAGTTAACGCTCGGTAACTGATGGTTCGCTTCCGCCAGCAGCCTGTGCGGATACGTCTGTTCTTGTGAGCGGCACGGCGCTAGCCGCCGGTTCCTGGTCGTGTTTTCACCCGCTCACAGTTTCAGGCATCCGGATAACCACCTGGGCGCTGCAAAGCATGTGCGCAATGTGGATCGCCACTCTTCTCCCGAAGCACTCTGATTTTCCAATGGGCGTAGACGATACTGGCTCGTGGCAGTAACGAAACTGCTATCCAAAAGCGTGCTTCGCGGCCATAAGTCAGCGTGAAACGCTGTAGTCACCAAATATGCCTCAGGAAGCGTGCGTTGGACGTTGCAAAATGTCAACTCGCCGGAAATTCCCCACCGTCCGCAGCGGACAAAATCGTTTCAGCCAGTACATCCGGTCGCGGGACCGTTATCATTCGTACCAGACGAACTCTGATCACCAGTGGCTGGGAGACAAATTCTGATGAACGCACTGCCGGGCATTTCAATCTGTGTTGCTGTTACCCTTTGCGCGACAACGGCTGCAGAGGACTGGTCTGCGTTTCGAGGACCATCGGGCGATGGCATTTCCGGGGCAGTCAACGTGCCCACCGAGTGGAGCGAGGATCAAGGCGTGGCATGGAAGGTTCCACTGCCTGGCAAAAGTAACGGCAGCCCAATCGTATCCGCGAATCGCGTTTTTCTGGTCAGCGCCCAGGACGCTGGTCAGAAACGGCACCTGCACTGCTTTGATGCGAACGATGGTACATCCAAATGGGTCCGCACGGTTGAGTTCGCAAAAGAGATACCAACTCACAAAACGAACCTCTACGGTGGCACTACTCCGGCTGCCGACGGCGAACGAGTTGTTGTCTGGCACGGTTCCGCGGGACTGTTCTGCTACGACTTTGCGGGCCATGAACTGTGGAAACGACAACTGGGTGAGTTCCGGCACCAATGGGGCTACGGCACATCGCCCGTGCTGCACAAAGGGAAAGTGATCCTGCACAGCGGCCCTGGGCAAACGGTGTTCGTGGCGGCCTTCAATTTGAAGAACGGAGATACGATCTGGCAGACAGTTGAGCCGGTCGAAAACGACGGCGAACGTAACGACGCCAACAAGTACATGGGGTCGTGGAGTACTCCTGTTGTTGCCACCGTCGATGGCCAGGAAATTGTGGTGTGCAGCATGGCCACCCGAGTTAACGGATACGATCTTACCACCGGAAAAATCATCTGGAGCTGCAATGGCTTGCGTGGCGAACGTGGTGACCTTGCCTATGCCTCGCCGGTGATCGCGGACGATATCTGCGTCGCCATGGGCGGGTTCAAGGGACCGGCCATTGGCTTTCGCATGACGGGCAGCGGTGACATCAGCGACCGTCGTCTGTGGCGAAAAGACAAAGCCATTCCGCAAAGAATCGGTTCCGGTGTTTTTGTGGATGGCTACATCTACATGGCCAACGCCGGTATCAACACGATTGAGTGCATAAATCCCACCACCGGTGAATCCACCTGGCAACAGCGAATACAGGGCGGTGCTCATTGGGGGTCGCTGGTTTACGCAGATGGAAGGTTGTACACAACCGATCAGGACGGCAGCACGACCGTGTTTCGCCCGAACCCGGAGAAGTTCGAGGCGATCGCCACTAACCGGCTGAACGATGCCGGCAACTCGACGCCCGCAATTATCGACGGCGTGATTTATGTGCGCACATTTGGACACCTGTACTGCATTCGATAGTGTTGCGACGGCACCTGTGGGCCACAGGACTGCCGGAATTGTGCGAAACCGCACACAGCCGTAACGGCAGGCATTTTGTCCGTGACTCTGACTTTGCTATGGTGGTCCCGACGCAATCTGCTGTCAGGGATGACCTGAGCACATCAAATTCCGGGAATTCGTTTGGAAATGACTGCAACCTGTCCCAACCCCATCCAACCTCCGGTTCGCACTCTGATGGGACCTGGTCCGAGCGATGTTGCTCCCAGTGTCCTGGCTGCGTTAGCAGCGCCGACAGTTGGGCATCTGGATCCGTACTTCCTTCAGATCATGGATGAAGTGCAGACCATGCTGAGGCAGGTCTTTCAGACCGAAAACCAGATGACGATGGCCATCAGCGGCACCGGGAGTGCGGGGATGGAAACGTGCGTTGTCAATCTGATCGAACCAGGCGACAAAGCGATCATCTGTCAGAACGGTGTCTTCGGCGGACGCATGGCCGACGTGGCAGAACGAGTCGGCGCTGACGTCACGAAGCTGGAACGACCTTTCGGCGAAGTTTTTTCCACCGAAGAAATTGCTGCCGCCGTTGATCAGCACAAACCCGAAGTTGTGGGCATCGTTCACGCAGAAACATCAACAGGCGCGCTACAGCCGCTGGAAGAAATCAGCAAGGTTGTGCATGACGCCGGAGCACTGCTGCTGGTCGATTGCGTGACGTCGCTGGGTGGTCTACCCGTGGAGATCGATCGACTCAACATCGACGCCGCATACAGCGGAACGCAGAAGTGCCTCAGTTGTCCGCCGGGGCTTTCGCCCGTCACTTTCAGCCCGCAGGCTCTGGCAGCGATGGATGCTCGAAAGCAGAAGGTGTCCAGTTGGTATCTCGACATCGGGATGCTCCGCAACTATTGGGGCGCTGACCGAGCCTATCATCACACCGCACCGATCAACATGAACTACGGTCTGCATCAGGCCCTGCGACTGGTGCTGGCGGAAGGCCTTGAAGCCCGCTTCGCTCGACATCGACTGCACCACGAAGCTTTAAGGGCGGGGCTGCAGGCAATGGGAATTGCCTACTCGGTTGCTAATTCGGACCACAGCCTGCCGATGCTGAATTCCGTGCTGATTCCTGACGGCGTCGACGACGCTGCTGTGCGAAAGCAGCTACTGAACGACTTCGGAATCGAAATCGGCGGTGGACTCGGTCCGATGAAGGGCAAGACATGGCGGATTGGCCTGATGGGCGAAGCCGCAAAGAAATCAAACGTCATCCTGTTTCTTGGCGCGCTGGAACAATGTTTGGGCGCACAGGGGAAGAATGCCGAACCGGGTGCGGGAGTTGCTGCCGCGAATAAGCGATACCTGGAATAGCTGTCCTCATGACTCTTCTGCCCCCATGGGAAGAAGCAGCCAAAGGCCGCATGAGGGCTGCGGAGATGTAGGGCCGGTTTTCACTGGCCGCATCGAATTGCACGGCCGGCAGGAACCGGCCCTGCAGAAGAATCATCAACATCGTGAATATCAAACAACCTCGGTCGTTTGATTGTCGACAACAAAGCCCTCTCACCTCCGGTGAGAGAGGACACCGTTTTAAACCTTACCAATAACCAAAAGGAACAGTTCCATGAGTATGGCGATCACTGCTGTGCACGCTCGCGAAATTCTTGACAGTCGCGGCAATCCCACCGTTGAAGTTGATATTCAGGTCGAAGACGGCACCGTCGGACGAGCGGCCGTGCCCAGCGGTGCCAGCACGGGAGCTCACGAAGCGTGTGAACTTCGCGACACTGACAACAAAGATCGGTACCTTGGCAAAGGCGTGCTGCAGGCAGTCCGCAACGTCAATGAAGAAATCGGTGATGCCATCATCGATCAGGACGTAACCGACCAGGCGACCATCGACCAGATCATGCTGGATCTGGACGGCACGGAAAACAAGTCTCGACTTGGTGCCAACGCAATTCTGGCGTGTTCGCTCGCGACGGCTCATGCAGCTGCACGAGTCAGCTTTCTGCCGCTGTTTCGTTATCTTGGCGGTGTCGGCGGCAACTGCCTGCCTGCTCCGATGATGAACATCATCAACGGCGGCGAGCACGCCAATAACGGGATCGACATTCAGGAATTCATGGTCATGCCACTGGGTTTCGATTCGTTCAGCGAGTCTTTGCGAGCCGGCACGGAAACCTTTCACGCATTGAAGAAGGTCCTGGCAGACAAAGGTCTGTCCACTGCTGTTGGTGACGAAGGCGGATTTGCTCCCGACCTGAAGACGAATCAGGAAGCCATCGATGTTATTCTGACGGCCATCGAAAACGCGGGGTACACTCCGGGCGAGCAGATCAAAATCGCTCTGGACTGTGCCGCCTCCGAGTTTCATGACAATGGAAAATACACCCTGGAAGGCAAGGCCGTCGGTTCTGACGAAATGGTCGACCTGTTGGCATCATGGGTCGACAAGTACCCCATCTGCAGCATCGAAGACGGTCTGGACGAAGACGACTGGGATGGCTGGAAAAAACTGACCGATGCCATTGGTGATCGCTGCCAGTTGGTCGGTGACGACCTGTTCGTCACCAACGTGAAACGTCTGAGCCAGGGGATCGACAAGGGAATTGCGAACAGTATTCTGATCAAGGTTAACCAGATCGGTACTCTTACCGAAACCATTCAGGCCGTTCAAATGGCCTATCAGAATGGCTACACGGCCGTCATGAGTCATCGATCGGGCGAAACCGAAGACAACACCATTGCCGATCTGGCTGTGGCTCTTCGAACCGGTCAGATCAAGACAGGTTCGGCCAGCCGAACAGATCGTATCTGCAAGTACAACCAGCTGTTGAGAATCGAAGAGATCCTCGGCGACACCGCCGTCTTCGGCGGCACGATTTCGTAGAGCACGCTTCACCGAAGTGTGGCGACTTCCACCACCGTGCAACTGTGAAATTGCTCGCCGGAACCGCTGCACGTCCGTGCGACACGTACTGGCGGCGTTTTCAACACTGGTGTGGCGATTCTTCCGCTGCTATTGGGATTGGAACAGACCAGGAAGCCTGATCATCTTCAAGAGCACCTAAGCAGGGTCATTTGACCCTGCTTTTTTATTGGCTTCGTGCATTTTTCGGTTCAGGATAGAGACGCAGCGTGAGTCTTCTTTGACGTGTCGTCGACTACGCCTGCGTGCGTGGCACGGCTGTGAATCAGGACGGTTATCTTCCGGAAGGATTTGCCGTACCCAACGTGTTCTCGCAGGTGGAATTACTGAATTCCGTCTACGGCACGGGCACGCCCGTCGGTGATCCCATTGAAAGTCTGGCGCTTGGTGCCGTGGTGGGGCGCGATCGGGAACCAGGGCAGCGTTGCCTGATCGGTTCGGTGAAAACGAACCTGGGACATCTGGAAGGCGCTTCAGGTATTGCGGGCTTCATCAAAGGGGTGCTGACGGCTCATCACGGCATCGTCGCGCCAAATCTGCATTTCCACACCCCGAATCCCGAGATCGACTGGGACAACCTTAATCTGGAAGTGCCCACGCAACCCACGCCGTTGGAGTGCGGCGACCGTCCATGTCTTGTGGGCGTCAACCGGTGACGGACACGATCATGTTGGCGCGCGCGCTGCTGACCTCGCTGAGTGCAGCACATGGCCACGAAGTGCTGCACCGTGATGTCAAACCTGCGAATGTGATTGTGAATGAAGGAACGCCCCTGCGCAAGGCCACGCTCATCGATTTCGGCCTGGCACGCACCAACCGCCTGGACGCAAGTACTCGGAATCAATGGGTCGGTACCGCACAGTATCTGTCGCCCGAAGGAGCGGGTCTCCTGGACCAGGAGGTCACGGAGTGCAGCGACTTGTACTCTGTGGGAATTGTGCTCTTTGAGTGCCTTGCTGGTCGACCTCCGTTTCAAGGAGCAAGCGTCGGCGAAGTCCTGCGGCAGCACATGACGGCGCCGGTCAGGATCGCGATGATCGCGATCGTCTTTCCGAGCGTGGCTGGCTCTGCAAAGAAGCAACGGGGAACTCATGCGAGTCGGCGCCCGTCTGTTGGCTTGCTGCGGCCTCGGAGCAACCGAGATTGAGATTCAGTCGCAATATATCAGGAGCCGGACACAGGGCTTGCAAGGCAGAACTCGATGCTTCTCACTTTGTTTTGAAAAACTTAGCCTAAGCTAAATTCCAGTCCCGCAGAAAATTCGACTCACCGAATAACGGTTCACAGCAGGATCGTCTTCGAAGATGAGGGGTGCCGGCAGCGTCTACGGGCAACGAAGAACGGAAGGTCGTGCTCAACATGCAGATCACTTGTGCTTTGGAAACACGCGATTCGGACCACAAGTCGCAAAATCGGTGGTATCTGCCGGAAGCAGAAAGCCGATAATAATTGGGGGATACTGGGCGTTGTTGCCTGCCTGTTGTTGCGCGATTGCAGCAACCGCCCTCACCGCTCGTTCCTCGCGACCCTCCCGGAGCAGGAGCGTGAATAGACTTGTGTAGTGCGTCTTGCCACCGACACAGGGTTGGTGCAGGAGCCTGATCTGGAGTGCCGGTGCCCATAACCGGTAGTAGTGGAATGTGACGATGAATAGTCCACAGCTTCAACAAACAACGGATGCGTCGCCGACGTGGATTGTTTCGCTGTGCTTTTGGTTGACGCTGACGTTCGCTGCCTGCGTTTACGCCGTAGTCGCACTGTCCCCAAAATTTTCAGTTTGGAATCAGGTACGACACGAATACCGTGGCAACAACCAACAGCTGATCGCGCTGGAGCAGGACGTTGATTACCTGGAACGGGTCGAAGAAGCGCTAAGGACGGACCCCGAGTTTGTCCAACGTCTTGCTGGTGCATCTCGACAGAACAATGATGAGACTTCGGAATTGATCCCCGTCAGCGGCGAGCTGTTATTCGGCTATGTTGACCCGGCTGAGAACGCGTCGCAGAATCTGTCACAGCCGCCGCCTTATCACAGTGCGATCAGAACACTTGCCAGCCACAGGACGTTACGAATCTCGCTGCTTTCGTTTGCTGCGCTGTTAACAGTTTTTGCGTTTACTTTTCTAAACGACGCGGGAGCCGGTTTCGTGCATACGACAGGACGACTTGTCAAAGCTGCGGCGGTGATCCCGATCGCTCGGTATTTTTCGTCCGCTGAAGTTGACGCCAGTGATAAAAACGAGAGCATGCAGGTTGTGCGCAGCCGTTCGCAGTCGCAGGTGGATTAATCTGAAGCCAGCGATGTGTCAGGTTCAGGCATCACAACACGCCTGAATCCTGCGGCAGCAAACGGCCGTCACGTGAACCATCCCCTGTTCCGTCCCCTCCAGCTTGCCATCCATGACTCGTCTTTTCAATCTGCTGATTGCAAGACCGAAGACGGCACTGGTTGTGGTATTTTTCCTGGCGGCCATCGTCGCGTCCGGCGGGCTGCGACTGCGAGTGGATTTTTCACCGGAACAGGTCTACGTCGGCAACAACAGTGCCGTTGAATTCTGCGAGGCTCACAAGAAACTGTTTCGCTTTGAAGACAGTATTGTCCTTGTTTTGTTGGAAGCCACGGATAATCGTTCGCTGTTACGGGAAGACAGCCTGCAGTGGATGAAGCAGTTCGCGGAACGCACCCGACCCATCGACGGAGTGCGCGACGTCACCTCGATTATTACACTTAAACGACCACGACGGCGGGGTCAGGAAATCAGTTGGCTGCCGCTGTTCGCTGAAGATCAGTATGCCAACTCTGAACATCTGCAGGAACGGATCAGGCGGCTTCCCTTGCTGAACGACATGCTGATCAGCAACGACCAGCAATTGCTGATGACGCTGGTAGACCTTGATCCCGACGACCGCACCATCGCGACGGCGACTGAACGAGTCAGCGGCATCGAACAGGTTCTGGCAGAGACAGCACTCCCACCGGGGACGCGGACATTCGTTTCCGGTGTTCCGTCGATCCGCGTCGACGTCATTCGCAGCATCATCAAGGACCAGATCAGGATGGTCCCGCTGTGCAGCGCTCTGTTTCTGATTGTTTCGCTGTTGATGTTTCGCAGTCCGTTAATCACCGGCCTGTCGCTGTTTTCCGTGTTGACGGCGGTGGCCCTGACGATGGGCCTGATGGGTTGGTGCGGCGTGACGTTTTCCATCATGAGCAACATAATCCCGACTCTGATCCTGATCATCGGAGCGGCGAACAACGTGCACATTCTCAGTCGATTCCAGGTCGAAGTCAGAGCTTTTCGGAGAGGCTTCCCGCCCACTTTGGGACAACCTGCGGGTTCCGAACTTCAGCTTGAGTCTGCCGGCGGGGCGTCTCGCCTTCAGCAGAGCGGCGGGGAGATTGCCACGTGTGCCCGAACCACGATGCGTGAGATGAGCCGCACGTGTTTTCTGACACTGTTAACGACGGGGGTCGGTTTCGGCAGTCTGCTGATTGCTCAGGCAGACGTGTTGAAATCTCTTGCCATTCAAGCTGCGGTCGGAATGGCCTGTTGCTACGTCAGTTTGATCCTGGTGGTGCCGCCAATGTTGATTCTGTGCGGGCGAAGACTGTGCCCGCTGCCGGACGGGAATGGCGCTGATGATGCCACAGTCGGCGATGCGGATTTGCTGCAAGTGACCAAGGGAAATGGTCATGCGGCGACTTCCCGGCTGAGAAAGGTCTGGCGTGTTCTGGGGCACTGGATTTCAGTTTATTCCGTACCGATTGTCGCTCTGCATCTGCTGGCTGCGGGCTGGACGCTGTGGAGTTGCCGTAACATCCCCATCAATTCCTACGTCTTTGAAACTTATGATGACGATCACCCCACGATGGAAGTCGTGCGGACAATGGACGAACGGATGTCCGGATTGATTTCCCTGGAAATCCAGCTGCGGGCCGACCACCGCGATCGATTCTTTGACGCAGACGTTGCTGCCGCGTTGCTCACGATGCGGGAATCGATTCCACGGGACGATACCGTCACGTTTTACCGCGACTACATCGAATTCCTTGCCGTCTTTGACAACAACCGCACACTAACCCGCGACCCCGCGCGGGCGGCGGCATCTTTGCGCCGAGTGCGCATTGCGTTGAAACAGTTGGACACGCCAAAAACAACGTCGGCATTTCTGGGCACAGACGAGCCGGTTGCTCGAGTCATGATGAGGATCAAAGATGTTGGCAGCACGGGAATGAAGGAACTGTTCAGAAACGTGGAAAACGTATTGCGGTCGGAACTTCCCTCCGACATTCAGTTCACCCTGACCGGTGACGCCTATCTGCACGCGGTGTGTATGGACGTCTTTGTGCGTGACCTGTTCTATTCGCTGCTGGCCGCTTCGGGAATCATCTTTCTGTTGATCTCGCTGCTGTTTCGTTCACTGCGGATCGGTTTGATCTCGGCGGTTCCCAACATGTTTCCGCTGGTGATGACGCTGGGCTATATGCATCTGCGAGGGTATGAACTGACAGCAGGAAATGTGATCGTGTTCGCGATCAGCCTTGGCATTGCCGTGGACGACACCATCCATTTTCTGGCTCGCTACCGTGACGAACGCAAGTCCATGAGCTCGGAACATGCGATTCAGGAGGCGCTTTCATCGAGTGGCCGGGCCATCATTCTGACCAGCGTGCTGGTGGTGAGTGGCCTGAGTATTCTGGTTTTTTCCGACTTCGTCCCCACGCGACGTTTTGCCGAGCTGACAGCCATCACGATGTGTGCGGCCCTGCCTGGTGACGTGATCCTATTGCCGGCGCTGCTGAAGCTGTTCGGCGGCAGAAGCGGCAATCTGAGCACCGATGTGGGGAACACCGAAAAGATTAACCCTCGGGACAACTGACAATACCTCCGCGGACTGCCATGCCCTGGCGTGGAGAGCTCCGGAAGAACAATCGGAGAGTCAGAATCCAGTGCCAGGTTACACAGGAGATACTACGAATGCTTAAGCCACTCGACGATGTGGAAAACACGATTGCATTGATCGCGGCAGTTTTGGGTACGCCGGAACCAGAAGTCAGAAAACGACTTATCGCCGAAGCGGCCGAGATTGGAACGAATGTCCACAGCAGCATGAAGACACTCGAAATACCGATGTATGTCACTTCGGAAAAGCTGGACACCTTCTATAGAGAATCAGACGCTTTTCTGTACGAGACAACGGTGTGGAATTGCTGCGCCGCGAAACAACGGATGCGAGAGTTCGTTTCCTCACGCTTGAAGCACTTCCGAAAGAATGACGCCGAAGTCTTCTGTTTCGGCGACGGTCTCGGATTTGACAGCACCGACCTGTCACGACAGGGGCACCGTGTCCGATATTTTGAACCGTCGCTGCGATGCCAGGAGTACGCCAGCCAGGTTTTTCGTGACAACGGTGTTGAGGTCACCCGGCTACAGAGCCTGGACGATATTGCGCCACAGTCACTTGACGCAGTTGTCTGCCTCGATGTCCTGGAACACGTCCCTCAGCCACAGACTCTGGTCACGCGGTTTCATGAGTGGTTGAAGCCGGACGGCCTGCTGTTTGTCCATGCTCCGTTCTGGTGCATTCACTGGACCAGATCGACTCACTTGAAGGAAAACCGGCATTTGAGCGGCGATTTGCGGCGATTTGCGGCGAATGTATAATGCGAATGGATTCGACGCAGTGGATGCTTCCGTGTTCTGGGATCCGATCCTTCTCCAGAAGTCAGATCATAAACCGGCATTCAAGGCATCTGCTGCTGCAGCCATGAGAATCAGGCTGGGGCAGTTTCTTCTGACGCTTGGCCGCTGGGACGGGTCGGTTCATACATGGATTGCTCGAAAAACTGCCTGCGCCCCGAAGCATTGGGTAAAAGCCCTGCGGGCCGGTGATGATGCGTCGTGAACGATGTGAGAGGCCGAAGAACGGCCACCGATATTGCGTAGCCGTGTGACGGCATGCATCCAGCAACGGATTTTGCTCATAAACGACCGCTTCGCACTCTGCAGGAAACAATCAAAACGTCTCATAACGAATGCAGCGCCTCTGTTTCCGCAACGTACGGAGCATAGTTTGTTCGCGTGATATCCGTTCCGGATCGAATCTTGTAACGGATACCACGCCATGTCACATCGGTACATGTATATGCTCGGACGAGAGCAACCAAATGGATGAGTTGTGCAAAGGGAGCAGCAAGCATCAGCGGCAGACTGCGTCCACCAACTGCTCGATCCTGAAGAAACAACTCCACCTCGCGTTCAGATCGGTATATTAACCAACCGGCCACCATGCCAAATGTCGCCAGAGTGAGAGAACTGATACCGGCAGAAACATGGTCCTGAGATATCAGTGCCAACGGGAGCATCACAGCATTTCCCACCAGAGCGACGCCGGAAAACAACCCAAAGGCCATAACGCGTCGCCACGCGTCATGGTAGTATCGAAGTCCCTGCAGCTGTCGCGTCACAAAGCTGACACACCAGCCGAGCGATGCGGACTCCGGATTGGGCATCGTGCAGGCCGCGACAAACGCCAGACGCCGGCCGCCGAGCAACATTTCGTTCGAGGCCAATGTATCTTCAACAAGGGCCCGTGACCATTTCCGTTCCAGTTCTGCTTCTTCGTAGACGGCTTTGCGAATCGCGAACGCACCTCCCCAGCCAATGTCGAATGCCACCATCTGAAGGACGGCTCCCGAATTCCAGATGTGGCGCACGTAATTGGCGATCGTTGTTGTTGGAGGCGCATACCAACGGATGCCGCACGCAGCTCCGATGGTTTCATTCTGCAATGGAGCAATGAGGTCCTTGAGCCATCTGGCATGGGGAACGGTGTCCGAATCAAGCCATGCAAATGCCTCACAGCGGCTGGAACATCCTTTGATTCCCTGGATCAGTGCGGAATTCTTTAGACTTGATGTGCACTGACAGACGTTCAAAATCTCAATATCGACGTTTTTTGCCTTGGTTTCCCGCAGCAATCTTTCCACGATTGCCAATGCGGGGTCGTTTTCGTGGTCGACAATGATTCGAATCTCATGACTCGGATGATCGAGGGACATGAGGCCCCGAAGGCTGTCCTCCAGAAAAGGATCCGCACCTCGCAACGACATAATGACACCCACATGTGAAGAGTCGTGGCTTTCCTGCGGCATGGGCGCCTTGCGGTACAGGCTGACAAACTGGCTCGCCCACCACACATGCACGGCAAGAACGAGCAGCAGCAGTGCTGCAAGGGACAGGGAAAGGATGAGCATTAATTGAAGCCAGTCCGAAGCGATAACGGCGAATTCTAAGGCAGTTGGGCTTGCCCACGTGTTATCGTAGCCCACCCGGGGCGCCTATTCTTCGATTTTTTGGGTAAGATTAAATCTTGTGGCTATTCGAAAGTACCCTTTCCCGAGGGATTCGGACATAGTACCCTGCCTGTGCACTAGGCCGATCTGTGATGCGGCCTGATACCCTGTTGTTTGTTTGAGGAGGTAACCCAATTAAGCGATCTCGTCCTACTGCGGCTCCACAGCGCGATTTGCCGCGCATGAATGACCGCATCCGCATTACTCCTATTCGTGTCGTAAGTGCTGACGGCGAAATGCTGGGAGAAATGGAAACCGAAAAAGCTCTGGAATTGTCCCAGGGGCAAGGCCTCGACCTTGTCGAAGTCAGCCCTGAGGCGCGGCCGCCCGTTTGCCGCATTATGAATTACGGCAAAGTCATCTACGAGCGGCAGAAGAAGACCAGTGGTCCCAAACAACACAAGACTCAGTTGAAACAACTGAGACTGCGTGCGAAGACCGGACAGCACGATATTGACGTCAAGGTCAACAAAGCACGTGAGTTTCTGGGCCGACGCGACAAGGTGAAAATCAACGTCATGTTTCGTGGCCGCGAAAACGCTCACCACGACCGCGGTCGGGAAATGCTTGATGAAATCGTGAAGTCCCTGGTGGACGTCGCGACGGTGGAACAGTCTCCCAGGATGGAGAGCGGGCGCATGATGTCTGTGCTGCTGACGCCCAACAAGTAATCACGTTTTCTGCGAAGACGTGAAAAACGGCTTCAACTCATCCAGATGCTGGATGGAACGAACGCCGGAATCATCGGTCGGTCCGGGTCGGTGGGGATCAAAGGCAAAGACCTGCATCCCCGCCGCCAATCCGGCATTGATACCGAAACTGCTGTCTTCCACGACAGCACAGTTTTCCGGTGCTACGCCGATTTCGTGCGCAGCTTTCAGAAACAGATCCGGTTCCGGCTTCCAGACCTGGATGTCATAGGCGCTGAAAATACGGTCGTGCGCAAAATACTGGTCCAGTCCGGTCGTTTTCAGACACACGGCGATCTTGTTGTGTGGTGCGTTTGAGGCCACGCAGAACGGCAGGCTGATTGACGCCAGCAGATCGTACGCACCGTCGATCGCCTGCAACTGCTGCTTCAGTACGGCGATCTGTCGTTCCCGGAAGCGTTCCAGAAAATCTTCAGGAAGTGAGTGTTCCAGTCGTTCTTCGATGGTTCGAAAGACGACCGACAGTTCGTTACCGGCAAACTGCTGCAGCGCCTCTTCGTGAGGAATCTCAAGACCAAATTCCGCCACGAATTCAATCAGAACCGTCAGAGACAGCGTTTCACTGTCCACCAGTGTGCCATCACAGTCAAAAATGACGGCTTCTATTTTCGGGGTGTTCATAGTGTCTGTCACTTCTTCGGCCAGCCGGCCAGTTCCGACCACGTACCATCTGTGGTATCGATGAGTCTGGCCAGCACGACACCACAATAGCGTGACTCAGCGACCAGCTTCGCACCAGGCGGTTTTTTTCGCAGATCCGGGGGCAGATCGGCCAGGCGATGATTCAGCAGCACCAGCCCGCGCTGTTTCTCTGGCTGATATTCGAATGGCAACAAACGAATGTTGCGTTTCCTGACGATCGGCACCAGTTGGTGAATGTCGCTCAACTGAAACTGATGGGAAACCGGAGCCACGTAAACTGTTGAGTTCTCCGGTACCTGCATCCAGAAGTCACCGTTCAAACCGTCGGACCAGTAACTGGCTTCCAGCCCCAGCACGTCGACGGCCCCCTGAGTTCCCAGTACCGACAGTGAGTAATCTTCAAGGCAAAACGGTCCCTGAACGGAAAACTGTCGCACTGTGGTGATTAGTGCAACGACGCAGAAACATCGAGCGACGTTCTTTTTCCACCTCGGTGCCGTCGCAGAGTCAGGACCACTGAATTCACGCAGACGACCGGAAATCAGCCGTAACGCGGAAACAAGGCCCCTGGCTGCGATGAATGCGATCAGCGGCATGATCACAACGTACAGCCTCACGCCGTCGTAGACTGGCGTTCCCGGCACGGCAAACACGATCAGTGGCCATAGAACGGATGCCACGGCAAGGGTTTCCACCTTCGTGAACTGCCGAGCACAAACTCGCCATAGTGCAAATAGCATGACGGAAACCGGCAGCGTCGCCAGAGTCATGACAAACGGAAAGTGCCATGGCACGGCTTTGTCAGCAAAACGCTGTCCCAGATACCAGACGTACAATGTCGTCGGTCGATCCGCCGTCGTTTTGACATACTGCAACGTATGACCAAGCGGGTCCAGCCATAACCATGGCCACCCTGCATAGAAGACAACGAGCCCGGTCACGCCCCACAAGGCGAGTGGCCGAATCGCCGACCAGCGAAAGCACCAGATCGCCCAGACGATCACCAGTGGTGGCAGCAGCAGGCCCTGTACCTTTGTCAGCATCAGCAATCCCCACAACAAACCGCTGATCAGACTTTGCCGGTTCGTGGGAGGAGTGTCTTTCGTCCACCATGCGAGCAGCGGCACCAGCGTTGCCAGCCATGCCAGGACAGTTCCCATTTCCTGCGTGGCCAGTCGCGCGTGTCCGATGACTCTGGGCATCAGCAACAGCAATACGGCCGCAGCTATGGCGGTGGCCATGTCGTATCGGCGGCGAACAAATTCCATCAGCAGCAGCACAGTGACAGCCAGGGCAAAGCATGAACCGAGTCTGGCTGCCGGGACGTTGAATGTTGATTTTTCGGCGCCGGGAATTGCCCACGATGTCGCCTGATGAGCCGCTCCCAGGATCACTCGGCCAAGCGGCGGGAAGTCCGGCAGATAGACTGGATCGCCGAAAACTTCTTCGGCCACCGAAGGGGTGAACAGCAAAGGGCCATGATGCAGGAACGCCTCCAGAACGTATATTCCCTGGCCAATATTGAAGGACTCATCCAGAGTCAGCCCAGGGCCCGATGGCAACGACGAATCGATAAGTCCGTGATTGATCCGCGCTGCGGCCAGGAAAAAAGCAACGACGGCAAAGAGCACTGAGATCAATATCGACTTCATGTAAAGATCTCAGTGAACGGGATGCCTGAAAAACGGACGCCGGGGCCGGCGACTTCGTGCAACACTGTCGCAGCCTGTAAGGAATAGCAGCAGATTTGAGCAGTTTACTAATTGACGTGGACGATACTGGCTCATGGGAGTAACGAAACTGCTATTGAAAAGCGTTTTTCGCGGCCACAAGTCAGCGTGAAACGCTGTAGAAACTTCTACGCATTCAGCTTTTCAAATACGCATGTCGATTCATATTTCAGACAAAACAAAGACCAGCGGCGGCAGATTGCATGAATTCTGCCATCCTCCCCTGCTTGATCAGACCACTTTCGAATCCACAACCGGATCTTCTGACGACGACACAGGAGGCACCTTCCCGGGAAACAGGCACAACAAGGCCGGCAGAAATACCAGGTCAGCCACAAGTGCGGCTGCGAGCGTCGTACACCCCATCGCCGCAAAATTCACGTGCGTCGGCAACTGACTGGTCAATACCGTGCCCAGCCCCAGCGTGCAGACAACGGTGGTCATGACCAACGCACTGCCAACGGTCAGGAAGGTGTTTCGGTTTGCCTCTGCCGAAGTTCGGCCGAGCCTTCGTTCTTCTCGATAATGCGTGAGAAAATGAATCGTATCGTCCACGGCGATGCCCAGGCAAATTGCGAATGGATCTTGGTTTTCCAGTCGATTCTTCACCAGCCAGCAGAACCTCGCATTGTTCAATCACAGGCCAGACATCGTTGCGCCCCTTCGATTCGTCCCACGACACCACGACTCGCAGAGACCTGATGCCGTTCATAACTTCGTCGCAGTCACGCATTGTCTGCCACGCTTCTGAGTCGTGGGGAACACGGTCGGTCAGTCGGTCATCCGGAATCAGCCCGGCCGCCACGCGGACGCACAGAATCGTGATCACGATGCCGCAGACCGCAACGGGCATGGCATGCCGCGACGAAAACTCAATCAGTCCCGTACATCGATTCATCAGGCGCGCGACGGGGTCTTTGTCAGAAGCGATATGCATTCTGTCCGACAGCCACGAATTTGCCAGCAGCGGTGTTAACAGAACAACGGAGAAAAACGTCACCACAACGCCGATAACAGAAACGCGGCCAAATCCGGAAATCATGTCCGCACTGGACAACATAAGAGATCCAAAACCAATGGCTGTGGTGATTGAAGTCAGCAGACATGCAGGTCCGATCACCTGAACAGCACGGTAAACCGCATCCCGCTGAGATTCACCGCTGGCTCGCAGCTGGCGAATCCTGACAACAAGGTGCATCCCGTCGGCAAAGCCAACCATCATGATCAACACCGGAAGAATGATCTTTGCCAGTTCGTTTTCAGCCTGACCAATCAGCTGCAGCCACCCCATCGTCCATACGACCGCCACGGTGGGTCCGCTTCCGGCAATAAAAATGGCAGCGGGTCGCTTGAACATCAGCACGGCCAGCAGTCCAACCACTGTATACGCCATCAGTTGAATGCGGTAATGGTCTTCTGCCAATGCTCGATCATGCGCCAAGTGAAGGGCCAGCGGTCCGGTAGCGCGAACACGAATACCCGCCGGCTCAAGGATCTCCGCAGCGCGACTTCGAATGGGACGAATATCGTCATATCCCCGCACGTCGAGCAGCATCATCATCGTTGTGCCGTCCGCAGAGATCAGGCTGCCGGCCGCCAGAGGGTGTTCCAGAATACGCGATCGAGCAGCCGCAAAAGCTTCGCCAGTTCCGTCGGCGTCGGAAAGAATCGGCGTGACGCGTCCGCGGAGCGAGACTTCCGGAATATCACCAAACCAAACGAGTTTGCGTACGAATGGCATTTCGCTGATCGCAGCGGCGGCATCCTGTACAGCCGCCAACTGTTGTGGCCGAAAAAAATCCTCGTGTTCAAGCACAAGAACAAGCGGCGCATTCAGAGTGAAGGTTTCTTCCGCCTTATTCAGCGCCTCGGCAGCTTCAGCCGGCACCCATGACGGCGGAACAGATTCCGCGATACGGCAGCCCCAAAACCCCAGCGCAGGAGGAAGCGAAAGAAGAGCGACAAAGCACCAGCCGATCAGCGGATGGTCTGCAGTAATTCGTGCGATGAAGTTCATACGGACAATGCTGACGCACAACGGAGCCGCCGTTTTACGGTGCCATGGTTGTGGCGAAAGTCACGAGACTCAGGTTTGAACTTACCAATCCCGAATAGACATCCCAATGAACAGAACCGAAGAAAGTACTTATTGTGTGTGTTTCGCCCGGATGCCTGCCGGTGAATCGCATTATTCTGGCGGTCCGGTTGTTGTGTGTAGCTGACAGGGGAGTGTAGTCATAAATGGCGTGAAATTGGAGCGATTGTCGGCGCTGCTCGCATGGCGCGACCCGGCCTTCCTGGTTTTTTGTGGCAAAGATTCTTTGTCGGTGATCGGCGAAGATGGCCACAGGAACCAGGTCGTTGTGTAGGCTGCCAGCCTGCAGGATCCCGTAATGAAGCCCGAGACAGGCAGGCTGGCAGCCCGCACTACGATAATCCACCAGTCCGAAACCACAATCCGTTACCGCACTCCGACACGTTCTGTTTCCGTCGATACTCGCAGCGGGAATCGCAAGGTGGTAGAGTAAAACTCACTGCCGGGTGACGCCGAGCTGGTGCTTCGTCAAATTCGAATTCTGGGGTAGCCGAAGTCGCCAGACTTTGGACGACATAGAGAAGAACCTCAAAACTCTGACGAGTTCGGCTACGGAACAGCCTCAACTCTTAGACTTGACCACGCACGAGTTGGCTATCGTTTGCCAGGCGGGCCTAAGAAATCGATCTCAGATATCTGGAAAGCAACCTGTCTTATGTTTCGCATGATAATTCTCGTGGCAGTGGCTGTTTCGTTCCGGGCTCCGTCTCCAGCCGAAGATACGGCCCGTCCAACCGTTATTCTGACGGACGAAGGTCGTGCCGTGCATTTCTCCGGAATGTTGTTCGATGGCCACAACGATCTGCCGTGGGAACTGCGTAAGAGCGGGAACTCTTCGTTTGATCAGGTGGACATCGCAAAGAATCAGCCGCAACAGCACACAGATATCCCACGATTGAAAGCCGGAGGTGTTAAGGCCCAGTTCTGGTCGGTGTACGTCTCGGCAGACACGATGGTGACAGGCGACGCTCTGTTACAGACGATGCAGCAGATTGACATCGTAGACCAGATGATAAAGCGATACCCGCAGACATTCGAATTCGCTTCATCGGCAGACGAAATCGAACGTATCGTCAAAGCGGGGAAAATCGCGTCCATGATGGGAGTCGAAGGCGGCCACTCGATCGAAGGATCACTGGGCAACCTGCAGCGGCTGTACGATCGTGGTTGTCGATACATGACTCTGACTCATTCAAAGACGCTGTCGTGGGCCGATTCCGCGACCGATGATGCGAAACACGGTGGCCTGACGGACTTCGGAAAAGAAGTCATTCGTGAAATGAACCGGCTGGGCATGCTGGTGGATCTGTCGCACGTGTCGCCGGCAGTGATGCATCAGGCGATTGAAGTCTCATCAGCACCGATCATCTTTTCTCATTCATCGGCGCTGGCGATTAACGACCATCCTCGCAATGTCCCGGACGACGTGCTGCAGCGGATGCCGCAGAACGGTGGTGTCGTCATGGTGAACTTCTTTTCGAAGTTCGTCATCCCGACGGCACTGCGGGAGGAAAACGAAAATGCTCGTGGCACGATTCATGACGTCGTTGATCACATCCACCACATCGCCACGGTTGCGGGCATCGATCATGTCGGTATCGGGTCAGACTTTGACGGAGTCCCCCGGTTGCCTGAGCAGCTGGAAGATGTTTCGACGTACCCACTGATTACTCAGGAACTGCTTAATCGGGGCTATTCGAAAACAGACATCCACAAGATTCTGGGCGGCAACGTGCTGCGAGCCTTGCGCGGTGCTGAACAGGCCGCGAAACACTGAGAGCAAACAGACGCAACTACTTGATTTTGATCTCCGCCACCGGCGAACTGACCAGCACCGTCAGTTTTTTGTCCGGCGCCAGTGAGAAGATCGTGCGAATGTGCGGATCGGCAATCAGCAGGTTCTGGCCGTTGCGGCATAGTCCGACGGGGCGGTCCATCGGTTCGCCAACAACCCACTTTTCTTTTTCACCGTCCGCGGTCACCTTCCAGACACAGTGCTCGTAGTTGTCGGTGACAAAGAATGTGCCGTCATCCATTCGCACGATGTTGTGCGGCAGATTGAACGGATGCCCCTTCACAAATGGTTCAATTTTCCCGTCGGGCGTCACCTTTTGAATCTGGCCATCCTTGCTGGACGTTGACAACACCCACAGATTTCCGTCGGGATCCAGGGTCAAACCACGAGGCGAGTTGATGACCGCAAATTCCTGCGGTTCCTTCAACCCTTCCTTCGGCATCTTCCAGATGCGATGGAGTTCCAGGTCGGCGGTATAGATGGTGCCATCCGGAGCGACCGCCAGTGCCATCGGAATTCCGATCCAGCCGTCAGTCAACGGTTGCGGCGTGCCGTCGTCGTCAAACCGATAGACTTCGCGAGTGGAGGAGTCTCCGGCAAGAAGTTTCCCTTCGTGATCAATTGCCAGACATCTGACAGCGTTCAAAGGAGTGCGAAACTTTTTTGAGCCTTGAAAGTAAATGCTCTTTTTTCCGTCTTCAATTTTCCAGATGCCCGTTGCCGTGACCGCCAGCGGGTAATCGAATTCTGTGGGCGCGTCCTGTCCGAATGCGGCAGAGGCGGCAACTGTGACAAAAACCGAAGCAAAGTTTTTCACGGCGGATAACTCGATGAATGGAAGTAAGGTGTAATTGTGGGGCAGAAAAGGGGTCAGGCACCAATAGTGCGAAGCACCCGAAGGGCCGTCCCGGCTATTGGTGATCGCCCGCTTTTCTGAAACGCTACGGTTTCCGCAACGCTTCCCGAAATTCGTGCGGTGAATACTCGCGAGTCTGCCAGTCATCAACATACCGTTGGTACTCGGCCGAATCCGGAACCTGGTCGTCTGATGGAAAAGGATACCGAGTCATTGCCCGAAATGGGAACGGTTCGGACGATTGCCCGTAAATTGTGTTCAGATCGGCGTCTTTGTCATAGCCAATGTTCGTCAGTACGAAATCCCGTTTCCAGCCTTTCGGCACGGCATCTGTCGGTGCCGCAAATTCTATGGTCAGCTCGTCTCCTGGTCCCATGACAACCATCTGATCGTCGTGGTCAGTCAGCAGCGGCGTCGACTCTCCGTAGCGAGTAAACCGACCCCCGATCGTTGGCCAGCGCGGGGCTGTGGTTACCGAAGCGTAGTCGTAGCCTTCCGGTGCTCGGCCGTTGCGGAACAATGCGTTGTCGTCGTAAGTGCGACGGCTGAATCCTCGAAAATGCAGGTCCGTAGCCACCATTGGACATGGCTGAGTCACAGTGTCCGCATTTTCTTCGTCGACGGTGAAGAACGCATGATCCCAATACAGCTCCATGCTGGAACGAATGCGGAACCGGTAATCGCTGTCGGAAAAGATGTCGGAAACATCGATGACCATTGCTTTTGTCTTGCCGCTGGGGAATCCGACGAATGGGCGAACAACCTTCCAGTCACCATGTCCGTCGGGCACTTCGATCAACGGACCGACCGGGCCGTCCACAGCGGGGTTTTGTTCGATGCCAAGATTCAGTGATGTATCGGTCGGAAACACCCAGCCCAAAAGAAACAATCGAATGTCGCGTGATGCCCGCGATCCATTCGGCAGGTCACCCAGATCAAACTCCATCACCCATTCATCCGTCAGACCCTGCACGATGCGGCCTTCGAATGCCTGGACATAGTCGCCGTCGGCCGCGGATAAACCTGGCAGCAGATCGTTGCCGCGACCATCGATAATCGACTTCGGACTTCGCGGTTGTTGGACGGTGTGGATCCTGTGAGCCGCCATGTCTGGCGAACCGACTTTCTCGTTGGTAAAGATTTCCACGTCTGCCGGATGATCGATCGCGGTAAGTTGCACCTGATCAAAGTACGCCGTTTCCCACAGTTCTTCGGTCAGCTGCAGGATGTATCGTCCGTCTTTTTCAACCAGCGATTCGCCACGAATCAACAGGTTCTCCCATTCACGCGTCGGTGCAATTTCTCCATTGGCCTGAACCAGACCCAGCGGTGCCGCCCATAGGCAGTCGCTGAAGAATTCAAAGCGTTCACCGGTCCACGTGTAAATGTACGGACACGAACCTTTCAGAATCTGCGGTGCCAGAATGCCGATCCTCGATCGCAATAGGCCACGGACAGTGACGTTCTGAGGAATACCGTCGGTCCAGATGATGCGAATTGCGTCTGCCGATTCTGCTTTGCCCAGGCCCAGATGCAGCTTTGGTTTGTTGATGACTTCTGCGTGATACAACGCCCCTGCTCGAACCTCGATCAATGAACCGATGCCGTGCATGTTGACTCGATTGGACGGAAACTGAGGATCATCGGGAACGGCTCGGGCCACGACGTCAATCCAATTGTTGGCGTTGCCGCCGTCATTCGTCAGCAGGCCCAGAGTACCGTCCGCAGCGGAAACGTAGACGATGTCGAGATCACCGTCGTCATCGATGTCCGCAGCCGTACAGGATAATGCGGTTGCCGGCTGCACGATTTCCGGCAGGATCGACACGGCCAGCGGTTGTTCGGTGCCCTGGCAATTTACAAAATCCACGGCGCCGTTGTTGTCCAGGTCAGCAAACGCCATCCTTTTGCCAAACCAGTCGGCCTGATCTTCGACACTCGGTCCCGCACACCACAGCAAAGTCCTGCCATCAGCATCCGGCCCCACGACATCACAGCACGTCACGGAAAACACGTCGTTCACGACGACCCGGTCCGAATCGACAGGGATCCAGCGAAAACGACCGTGCAGGATGTTTTCCAGGCAGCCTGCCGTTCCGTCGGCAGCAACTCCCACAACATCAATCGCAACATCCTGATTCCAGTCGACCACAGCCAGCGATTGAATTCCGCGTTCCGGCAATGTTGCCGAATGATTCATGTTCTCAAACACGCTGCCATCGATATTCTTCCACAACGTCATCCCTGCGTCCGTCGCGAAAATCAAATCCAGGTCTCCATCGGCTTCCAGGTCTGCGGCGACGATGTCATTAATATCCGGAACAGCTTCTTCCTGCGGCAGAACGTTCAGAGAACGAACTCCGTCTTCACTCAGGACGTTGCGAAACACAATGACGCCCTTGTCGCTCCATGCGACCACGTCCAGGTCCGTGTCATACCAGCGATTCTTTCCTGCCGGATCCGTAACGATCTTCCGGTCGCCGTCCGCATCTCGCAGCAATGACGGATTCTTGATATCGCTGATAGCTTTATCAAAGTCGCGGTCGATATCGACCAGCAGAAACTCGGTGACGCCAAATTCCTGCTGAGGAGATGTCATCAGCAACGTCCATTCTGCGGTCAGGTCCGTTCCACGGGAATAGATTTCGATCGTGCCTTCACGGGCCACGATCAGATCGTCAAAGCCGTCCAGATTCATATCCAGCAATTCAACCTGCGTGACTCCGGTGATTATCGGCAGGCCTTCCGTCGGCACAAAATTCTTTACGACGGTCGGCTGCAAATCAGGAATCGCACCTGCTTCTTTTGCGGCAGCAAGAAATTCTGCGTCAAAGTTCAGCAGCAAATATTCCAATAAGTTCCTGTTGATTCGACGCTGGTCGATTTGTGTGGCCAATTCCGGCAACAACAGGTTGCCGGTCATCATGGCGGGCCCCATCAGTACGGCAGAATTACTGCCGTCGAATTTGGCCAGAGCCATCGTGATCGTTGCCACCAGATCCATACGGCGTTGTTTCTTGATGGATTCGTTCAGCGGGGCGAGCAGCGTTTTGGCGGACTTCAGTGTCTCAGTAATCTGCAATGCCAGTGCCCGGGTTTCTTCATTTTTTGAATTCAGGCTGAGCGCCTGTCGCTGCATCAGTTTTTGCAAAGCGAACAGATTCTGTGGCGCCAGTTCGAATGACTTTTGAAGTGCAATTAACAATTCCGGTGATTCTGCGTAGTCGCGGTGGCCGTCCATGGCCATAGCCAGAGCAAAACGAAAATCTGCCGACTTCGGTTGAGCATCGGCCGCGTCCCGCAACAGTGCAAGACCCTGGGTGATACTCGGCGATTCCGGTGAATCATCGTGGACAAGAAGTTTGCCCATCAGTAAATCCGCCAGTGCAGCGTCGTAACCGTCGGGCGACATCTCACGATTTGCTGTGACAGCATGTCTGGATTTCTCAACAGCCTCGCGATAGGCCTGCACTTTCGCGGGAGAGCCGGATCGCGTGAAGGGAGACTCCCGGTCGATCAACGACAACACTCGCGAGACCGCCAGGTTTCGGCGGGCAAGGCGGTTTTGAGGCAGCAGGTCAGCGAGTTCAGCAAACGTGTTTTCTGCGTCCGGCCATTCCTTGTTTTCCAAATGACCGACACCGCGGCTTCTAAGCGTGATCGCCCTGGCGTATTGCTGTTTCGTCAGGGCCACCGGTTGCGGATCCGTCGTGCCGGGATCAGTAGTGGTACTGGTATCCTGTTGGCCGTTATTGCAGCCGGAAAACCCCAGAACCACGGCCCCTAAGATCAGTCCGGATACAAAGCGTTGTAACATCATTCAGGTTCCAGATTCATTCGACCGAATCGACTCAACGGCATGCAGATCGTCGTCCCGGCAAAGATACCCGCGGAACGGATGGCTGTTATCGCGACAGACTCTAAAACGCATACGTATCGTACCTCTTTCCAGCTCGGACAAAAATCCGCCGGACGCCCGGATTTCGGAGACTTTCCATCGAAAAATGGCTGGCGACGTCCCGTTGAGTCGTGATGTTCTGCTTCTGCTGCGACAGGCGCACAAAAAGACCGCACTGGTTACCAGCACGGCCTTTGGTCTTCTGAGTATTGCAGACGAATTTGCAGCGTTTATTCGACGTCCGGTCGTCGACGTTCGCCGCCGTCTCCGTCACGTTGAGGTCGATCACCGCCCGGTCGATCACCGCGGCCCTGCTGTCCGCCACGTCCCTGGCCCTGCCCGCCGCGGAAACGCTCAAGCATCTTGCGGAATTCGTCCTTGTCGACAAATCCATCCTTGTTGCCATCCAGTCGGTCGAAGCCCTCTTTCATGCGATCCGGAGCTTCCTCTTTGGACAATTTGCCGTCCTTATTGGCGTCCGACTCATTGAACCGAGCCATCATTTGTTCCGGACCAAATCCTCCGCGATCACCACGGGCACCTGGCGGACGGTCACCGTCGCGTGGCGGACGATCGCCATCGCGTGGTGGTCGGTCGCCGTCGCGTGGTGGTCGGTCGCCACCGGGGCGACCCATTGCTCCCATTTCGTCGGCCGTGATTCGGCCGTCCTTGTTGCGATCCATCCGACGCAGGACCACGATGGCCTGGTCGATTTCTTCGGATTCCAGTATGCCATTATGATTTCTGTCCAAAGCCCCCATGACTGGTCCGCCAAACGGAGGACGTCGTCCGTCGCCACCACGAGGAGGTCCACCGCCAGGACGACCGCGTTCACCTCCACGTGTTCGGTCCCCGTCCCGGCCACGCTCACCGTCGCCGGGTCTGTCTCCATCACGTCCACGTTCCCGCTGTCCTCGTTCGCCTCGGCCTTCTTCACGTGGCCGGTCTCTTTCCTGCGCACCGTCGCGTGGCTTGTCACCGTCCTGTTGTGCGACCGCCAGGTCAGTCGTCATTACCGTTGCGGCGCCGACCAGCAGCCATGTTGCAAGCTTTTTCATATTTCTGTCCCGTGGAAGTGATGAAATGTCGTTCGTGAGTTTTGCAGTCAATGTCCTTAGTTCAGATAAACCGCCGGAAGGCACATTCGGTGTCGGTGTTTTTAGACAATCCTGGCAGACCGGGGAATCAACATCGCAACAGACGTCCGACGATCAGCGGCGAAACCCGCCATGAATGACTCCAGCAACCCCTATCAAGCTCCTCTTTCCAGTGGCCGCACACCACGTTGGAAGATCGACCGCTCCGGGGCCGGTCGAAGAATCCTCGAGATGATCGGTGTCTCGATCACCGGTGTTTTCCTGGGCGAACTACTGCCTCGGTTTCCTGGATATGTTTACAATCCCGGCGGCCTGGGAGGTCTTGTCTGCCTGGGCTTGTGGATCATCGTCCGAGCGTTTGTAATGTGGCGTAACCGACAACAGCTGATTCTTCCCGAGTCGAACGCCCCTGCAACCCTTCACCGCCATAAGCCAATCGCCGATGTCATTGATACCGATCATTCTTGAAGACCTGAAACAGGCTCGCGCCTACGCCAATGACATGCTTAGCCACGTCGACGAGTCCATGTGGTTCAGGCAGCCTGCCGAAGGAATCAACCATGTGGCATGGCAGGTCGGGCACATGGCCATCGCACAATACGGTCTATGCCTGAAGCGAGTGCGAGGTGTGCAGTCAGGCGATGACAATCTGATTCCGGTCGAAGAGTACGGCAAGCTCTTTGGCAAAGGTTCAAAGCCGTCACCCAGCGAGCACGACTATCCGTTGCCCGTCGAAATTCGCGGGACATTTGACAGCGTGTTTGCCGCCGTCGAACAGGAGGTCGCCGCGTTGGATGAGAACCTTCTCAATGAATCCGCCGGTCCTGCCCATCCGATGTTCACTACAAAGGGCGGTTCACTGCGCTTCAGCGCGAAGCACGAAATGCTGCACGTTGGACAAATCGGACTGCTGCGACGACTTTTGGGATGCGAGATACTGCGCTGACGTCTCAGCGTATTACGCTGACTTGTGGCCGCGACAGACGCGTTTCAGCCGGAGAAAACGGCATGCCCACGAGCCGGAACGGTTCACGAGAATAAGTAAACGACTTTTGTTTCGAAAACGTCGACCTGCTACGGAAGTGCATCCAGCACCGCCTGAAACGGCAGCTCTTCCAGACTGCCAAATCGAGGATCGCCCTGCAGCCGCGCCTTTGAAATGGCGTGCGACGACAAGCCACACAAAAACCGAGCCAGTTGCACACGATCGGGCAGTTGATTCTGTAGTTCGGTCTGTGCTTTTAAAATCCGCTGGGCCACGTCGTTGGCCAGCGATGCACTTTCCCGCTTGCCGAGTTCGCGTGATGGCGGATTCAGGCACGCCGAACAGTGTCCGCAGTCACGATCCAGTGGTTTTCCGAAATGCTGACACAGGTAAGCAACCTGGCATTCCCGCAGATCCACCAGGTGAATGATCTGGTTCAGTCGATCCAGTTCGCGGCGTTCCCGCTGCATGCCCTGATCGTACAGATGATCCACCAGCGCATCATGGTCTTCCGGAACTCGCAGTCGGCGGTAGCGATTGCGCACGCCGGTCACCTTTAACTCCAGCATTTCCTGATTGCCGAGATAGTCCAGTGCCGTGACGAGTCGGTCACGTGGCTGCTGCAGTTTGCGCGCTGCGGCGTCCACGTCGATGTAGAACCAGGTTTTCTTTTTCTGTGACTCAGCCAGCATGCCGCGCAGAAAGTCACGACGTTCACCTTCAAACTTTGCCAGAATTTCGGCCGACGGCATCAGAGGTTTGAATTGATACCCGGAATAGAACGGAGTGCCGCCGGCCAGGTAGCCTTCCAGTTCCAGGTAGGTCATCAACGTCCGAATGACCAGAATTCGGATGTCAGAACTCCGTGCCAGATCGTTGTAACTGACATCAAAAGATTCGTCCTGGGAAAATATTTCTTTGACAAAACGGTCCACGGAATCTCGGGTGGGCGTGTCGCCCAGAACGAAATTCTCCAGCACGGTCAGGTCTTCAGAGCATGCCAGGACTTCACATGTGGCCGGTGCTCCGTCTCGACCGGCGCGTCCGATTTCCTGTGAATAGTTTTCCAGACTCTTGGGCAGGTTGTAATGATAGACATAGCGGATGTTGGATTTGTCGACTCCCATGCCAAACGCAATCGTCGCCACGACGATGCCGTGATATGATTCCAGAAACCAGTCCTGCACCGCTTCCCTGATGTCCGGTTTCAGTCCGGCGTGATACGGTTTGGCCGAAAAACCAGCGGCTGTCAGATTGTCTGCCACCTCTCTGGCCGTCTTCTGCAGCGTGACGTACACAATCGAGGGGCCAGCAGGCCGTTCCTGCAGTCGACTGATTAACTCGTGGTCACGGTCGTTGGCAGTCACAGGCGTCATCAGCAGTGTCAGATTGC